>Ga0209888_1000794_pt1 | contig 12364 bp, 6 predicted proteins | sample OrgsoiDNA_201059_FD_185807 | JGI IMG/M metagenome (GOLD analysis project Ga0209888, IMG submission 185807) | Permafrost soil microbial communities from the Arctic, to analyse light accelerated degradation of dissolved organic matter (DOM) -... | ecosystem: Environmental > Terrestrial > Soil >...
CGAAGCATTCTTTATCGGCGCTTTTGGTGGAAGGGGTGAGGCGAGGTCTCCCACGGTCTGTACTGTTGCTGCAGTCAGATGCGAACTGTTCGTCCCACCACCCCTTCAAGTCTAACCATACAAGCGAATTCATTCGCGAAACGTCAGCACATTCAACATCACAGGTGACTGGCACACCGCATCGCGAATGAATTCGCTCCCACAGGTTGCAGTTATCCGTCGAAATATCTCGCTGGCTCGTCCCCCTACTGCGACACCACCACAATCGCCACGCGGCGGTTTTCGGTTCGGCCTTCGGGAGTGTCGTTGGTGGCCACTGGCTCACGGCTGCCAAGACCACGCTGCTGGATGTCGCGCTCGGCCATGCCGATGTTGATCAGCGCCACCGCCACACTGTGGGCTCGGCGCAGGGACAGTTGTTCGTTGTAGGCCGTCTTGCCCGATGCGTCGGTGTGACCATCGATACGCACCCCGTTAATCCCGGCCCCCAGCAGCGCACGGCCAATCCTCTCGACGACGACACGGCTGGGGTCATTCAACACGTCAACGTTACTACCAAATAACACCTTGCCCGAGAGGTCGAACGCCCACCCCTCATCCGTCGGCTTGAAACCCTGCTGTTTCAGGACCGCTACCTGCTGTGCTGTCAGGCCCTTGGCAGGAGGCGCTGTCTGGCATCCAGCCAGGGTCAGGACGGCGAGAATCAGGCTGATGACAGCCAGTCGAACACGATGGGTGGTCAAGGCTTTCAAGGGGGAACTCCGGTTTAGTCAGATGCGACGCTACCCTCTGGCAACGCGATATGCCGACTGCCTCGCTGGAGGCGTTTGGCCTGGTACATAGCGGCATCCGCGGCATTGAGCAGTGCCATGGGCGTTGACGCATGTTCGGGAAAAATCGCAACGCCGATGCTCAGGGAAGTGGTGACGGTCTCTTCACCCGGCAGCGCAATCGGTGCGTCCATGCTGGCGATGATGTGATCGACGATGCGCATGGCGTCTTCGGTTTTCTGGATCGGTGACAGCAACACCGCGAACTCATCACCGCCCAGACGCGCCACCAGATCGGTCTCACGAATCTGTGCACGCACCCGTTGGGCAACGCTGACCAACACTGCGTCACCGGCGGCGTGGCCGAAGGTGTCGTTGATGTCCTTGAAGCGATCGCTGTCGAGAAACAGCACCGCCACCTGTTCCTGCAAAGCGGCGGCGCTGCGCACGGCACGGCTCAGCCGCCCTTCGAAAAACGCTCGGTTGGGCAAGCCTGTAAGGCTGTCGTGGTTGGCCTGGTGAGCCAGAGACTGATGTTCTTTCTGGATATGGATTTGCCAGGACTCCAGCTCATCGAGCAGCCCGTTGAAGTCGTTGCCCAGGTTATTGAGCTCGGCAATCCCGGCCGCAGGCACTCGTAGCTCAAAGGCGCGTTCCTTGCGGGCGTCATGGGCGACGGCTGCCAGATTGCGCAACGGGCGGACAATTCCGCGCAGCATGCGTTGCGAGAAGTACTGTGCCGTCAGGGCACTCAAGACCAGGCAGGCGACAATCCCGACCAGGCCGCTGAGTAGAAACTGCAGCAAACTGCCACCATGACCGCTAAGCACCACTTTGCCGACTTCATGGCCCTGATGATTGATCGGCAGGCTGACGGGTTCGGACAGAAGTCCTCTGGCAACTTGCATTTCCAGTTGCGACAGCAGGCTGTCTTCGGGGCGTTTCCAGTGGGCCATGACTTCGCCACGGGCATTCAATACCTGAGCGTCGGCCACCTCTTCGGTGGACGCGATCAAAGACAAGGCTTCGCCGGCAGCCTGATCATCATTGAAGACCACCGCCGCTTCGACGGTGTAACTGATGGACCGAGCAATCAGTTGCAGGTTGTGGTCGGCATAGACCCGCAACGCGAACAACGCCAGCAGCGTCAGGGACAACCCCGCCAGGTTCACCGCCACCAGCGCAACCTTGAGATGCCCACGGCTGAGCACTGAGCGCAGACTGGGGCGCACAGCGTCGGTTTTAGCCGCGGTCATGGTGTCGAGGCACCGCGGCGTGAGAGCTGCAACACGCTGGGGTGAACACGCACACCGCTGCGTGCAACCGAATCCAGGTTGACCTTGAAGCTGACCTGAGCGTCACTCACCTGCAGGCAAAACATGCTGCCTACGGTGCACTGGTCGCTTTCTTCGCTGATGCTGAGCACCGCGTGGCCTTGCAACGCCGCAAACAGATCACTGCGCTGGGCGGCTGTCAGCCAGCCGATGTATACCGCGTCGCATTCGTTGGGAATGCGACTGTCACCGGCCAACAGACGACGCGCCGCAATCGGAGTGCCCGAAGGCATTGTCGGGCCCTTGAGCAGATCGTCGGTGTATTCAGTCGGGCCGACCACGCAGACCCGCAATGGCTGCGGCTCTACCGGCCAGCGGGCGTACCCCAGGATCCCCAGCACCACTTGCGCGACATTGGCCGAACGCTGCTCGGCGGGATGGGTGATCGAGTCTGCAAGCGCGACACTGTTGAACGCCCACAGCAAAAGCGCCAGGACGGCCAGGCTCAGGCGCGGCTTGAAAGAGATGATCTCGGCACACGCTGCAGGAGCGAATTTATTCGCACGGCGTCGAAATGGACGCACCGCGTACAACTTTTTCGCCAGCAAGTGGGTTCCCAAAGTGGATGTCGAAACGAAATGATAGCCCAGCAACCATAGCGAAACGATAGCACTTAGGAATTATCCCACTCATTTGAGAGGGTAAATCCTACAGAAAATTCGGGATCAATATGTGTTACAGCGCCAGCATCAGGCCGCTCAAACGCTTCACTTTACGCCGCAACGCTTCCTCGAAAACGCCCTGGCGCGGTTCGATCAGGCTGAACCAGTGCTTGGCGCGGGTGATTCCGGTGTAGATCAGCTCCTTGGTCAGCACCGGGTTCAGGGCTTCCGGGAGGATCAGCGCGGTGTGGGCGAACTCCGAACCCTGGGATTTGTGCACCGTCATGGCGTACACGGTTTCCACGTCATTGAGCCGACTGGGCAACACGAAACGCACCCCGCCGCTGCCATCGTTGCGGGGGAAGGCCACACGCAGGACCTGACGTCCGGCTTCAGGCCCGCTGCGCTCTGGCAGCTTCAAGGCAATGCCGATGTCACCGTTCATCAAGCCAAGGCCGTAGTCGTTGCGGGTCATCAGCACGGGGCGGCCTTCATACCAATGATGGTCGCCTTCGATCCAGCCAGCATTGAACAGTGCGTGGGTGATGCGCTCGTTCAAACCCTCCACGCCCCACGGCCCTTTTCGCACCGCGCACAGCAACTGAAACGAATCGAAGGCTTCAAGCACCAAACGCGCCCAACGGGTCCAGCACGGATCATCCAGCTCGGCATTCCCGGCAGGACGTTGCGCCGCCAGGACGCCCAGATAATGCCGATAACCTTGTGGGCCGTCGCTGCCCTGGTCGTGGCCTTCGAGCAACAGCCGCTCCAGTGACCGGTCCTGTTCGCCCTTGAGCGCAAGGGAGAACAGGTCCGAATGGCTGCGGGCAGCCAAAAGCGCGCGCGCCTCTGCGACCTGCTGCTGATTGACCAGCCGGGACAACTGGCCGATACCGCTGCCCTGCACGAAGCGTCGAGAGTGACGCAACATCACTACCTGCTGGGCCAGCGGGTATTGCTGCTCGTCGCCCTGTTGCAGGCCGCTCTTGTTCAAATCTTCGCCACTGATGTTTTCCAGCCAGGCTTGAGTCTGCGGGCTGTACATCCCGGCCTCGGCATCGCGACACAAATCGCCCAGCACGGCACCTGCCTCCACCGATGCCAGCTGATCCTTGTCCCCCAGCAACACCATGCGCGCATGGGGCGGCAAGGCGTCCAGCAGGTTGGCCATCATTTCCAGGTCGATCATCGAAGCTTCGTCCACCACCAATACGTCCAGCGGCAGCGGGTTACCCGCGTGATGACGAAAGTGTCGGGTGCCGGGCCGGCTGCCCAGCAAGCGGTGCACGGTGGTCACTTCGCTGGGAATTTTCTCTCGCACATTTTCGGCCACCTTGAGTGACTGCACCTGATGGCTGATGGACTCGGTCAAACGTGCAGCGGCCTTACCGGTCGGTGCCGCCAGACGGATACGCAATGGCTGGCCGCTTTCAACCGCTGGTGCCTGCAACAGCGCCAGCAAGCGCACCACCGTGGTGGTTTTGCCAGTGCCGGGGCCGCCGGTGATGATGCTGAACGCGCCCCGTGTCGCCACGGCGCAGGCCAGTTTTTGCCAGTCGATCAAGCCATCCGCATCGGCCTCGCCGAAAAGGCCATCAAGCCGCGCGGACAGGTCCTGGGGCGCGGCCTCCTGTTGGGCCAGCCGGTGGCGCAATGCGTTGTCGATGCGGCGCTCGTAGCTCCAGTAACGGCGCAAGTACAGGCGACGGTCCGACAACACCAAGGGCTTGCTGGCGGCGACCTCACCCAACTCATCGGCATGGGCCACCAACGCACTGCTGGCCAGCGCCTGACACCAGGCCGCGCCGTCCAGCGCAACCAGCAACTGGGAGGGCAACAGCATCGGCCCGGCCTGAACGTCGCCTTCGGGGGGCAGCGACAAGGCAAAGTCCGGCTCTTTCAGGGTTTCGTACAGGTCCAGGCAAACATGCCCATGGCCCAACTGGTGGCTGGTCAAGGCAGCGGCCAGCAGCACCAGCGAGTCGGCATCCGGGTCCAGCTCACTGAGGAAGGCCACGAATGCGCGGTCCAGCGCTCGCAGCCAGCCACGTTCGACCCAGCGCTCCAGCAACAGTAGCAAGTCTGCGACACGGGTCAGGGGCGCAAGGTCGGACAGGCTCAGGGCATCCAGCGGCGTGGGCAACAATTCAGCGAATGAACGGCTCATAGCAGCTCTCCTTGCACGGGGGCCAGTTGCGGCGACGAGCGCCCCTGAAACAATAGGTCCAGACTTTCAATCAACTCACGCGGCGGCCGGGTGAAATAGGTGCCCTGACTCGCCGCCCGGGTGCCACGCAAGAAGATGTAGAGCGCGCCGCCCATGTGCCGGTCGTAATCGTAATCGGCCAGCCGCGCCTTGAGCTGGCGATGCAGGGCCAGCAGGTAGAGCACGTATTGCAGGTCGTAACGGTTTTCCAGAATCGATGCCGCCATGGCCTGCTCGGTGTAGGCCTCGTCATCGACGCCCAGCCAGTTGGATTTGTAGTCCGCCACGTAGTAACGGCCTTCGTGTTCGAATGTCAGGTCGATGAAGCCCTTGAACATGCCGTTGAGGGACACGGTTTGGGCTGCGGCACGAGGTGCATTTTTGTGGGTGTAGCGGCGAACCAGTGCATCCATCTGCGCCACATCCACTTTGTGGCAGGAGAACCAGAACTCCATTTCGATGCGGTATTGGTTCGGCTTATCCAGCCCGCTCAGGCTCACTGGTTGTTCGCCAGACGCCAGGCGCAGTGGCAGGTTCAGCAGGTGCTGTAGCCAGTCGCGCAGGGTGACGATCCAGCCCTCCCAGCCCCGTCGATTGCAACGTCGGGCGATGGCGTCTTCCAGCAGTTGCGGGTTACTCGCCGCAGCCGGAAAACCTTCAATGCCCGCCCACTCCAGCAGACCGTGGAGGAAGGTGCCGGGGTTCGGGCCGCGAGGAAAGCGGTGGATATCGCCGCCACTGACCAACACTTCCCGAGGAGCTTCAGGGTCTATGCGCTCGTCATCGAACAGCTTTTGCGCCTGCGGGCTGTCGGGGGACTCGTCGCCGCCGGTGGTGATCGTGTCGCCAATGCGCAAGGCGCTGTAGGAGGCGATCCACCAGTTTTCGGCAGCACGCCGTTTGGGCATCAGCGGCGCGAGCAGCGTGGCGTCGTTACGCGGTGGGCTGAAGGTGTCAGCAGTCGGTTCGGGCACGGCCTGGACACTCAACGCGCCATGCTCGGCCGCCAGTTGCCGCAGCCAATGACCAAGGCCTGCGGACTCGGTCAATGCGGCACCGCCCCCCAGCAGATAGCCCAGCGCCGAGCGATGCAGCATCGAGCTGCTGGCATTGCCGCGCTTGAGGTCGGTGACGCCCAGCCAGATCGCATGTTGCGCACGGGTCAGTGCCACGTAGAGCAAACGCAGGTCTTCGGCCAGGCGCTCGTCATCGGCCTGTTCGATCAAGGCAGCCGTCGGCTTGAGGCTGATCTGCGAATTGCCTTGTTCGTCATGGAAATGCAGCGGCAAGCGACTGCCGTCCACAGGCTTGGACGAGCAGATGAACGGCAGGAATACCAACGGATATTCCAGGCCTTTGGATTTGTGAATGGTCACGACCTTGACCAGTTGCTCGTCGCTCTCCAGGCGCAGGATCTGTTCTTCCCCTGCTTGCCCGGACAACGCCAGGTGTTCACTCAAATGGCGGATCAGCGCTTGTTCGCCATCCAGCTCGGCGGCCGCCTGTTGCAGCAGTTCGGACAGGTGCAGCAAGTTGGTCAGCACCCGTTCGCCGTCGTGACGCAGCACCAGGGCTTGTGGCAATTCGAAGTCATGCAGCAAACGACGCAGCATTGGCAGCACGCCCTGGCTGCGCCAGATCGCACGGTAGCCCCGGAACTGCATCACCCGCGATTCCCACGCCAGTTCGTCCTGATTCAGGCGCTCCAGCTCGTCCAGCGAAAGGTTGAGGGTGATACAAGCCAGCGCCGCACGCAGAGTGCGCTCCGAATCCGGCTCGGCGCAGGCTTTGAGCCAGGCCAGCACGTCGTGGGCTTCCTGAGCGGCGAACACCGAGTCCTTGTCTGACAGGTACACGCTGCGCACGCCACGGGCCGACAGTTCAGCGCGTACGGCCTGCGCCTCCTTGCCGTCCCGGACCAGAATCGCGATATCGGCGGGCAAGACGCCGCGTAGTGTCTCGTCGCTGTGCGCGAACCCGGCACTGCCTTGTTGCCCGCCATTGAGCAGGCGCACGATTTCACTGGCGCAACTGGCAGCCAGTTGATGCCGATAGGTGACCCCGGAGACCGGTTGATCCGTTTCCAGATACCAGATGTTCAGCGCTCCCAATGGCCGGCCCTGAACCTGTAAAACTTCTTTTCGACCTTTGGACTTAACGGCCACGAACGGCACCGGATTCTCGTTGCCGTCCCGGAACAGAAACGCGCCACGCCCTTCGTCACGCAGCTCGGCACGGGCGAAAATGTGATTGACCGTCTCGACCATGGCGTGGCTGGAACGGAAGTTGGTGTCCAGCGTATGCCAACGGCCAGCGGTGGCATGGCGTGCACGCAGGTAGGTGTAAATGTCGGCGCCACGGAAGGCGTAGATCGCCTGCTTGGGGTCGCCGATCAGGAACAGGCCTGTGCTGGTGTCGTTTTCCTCAAGGCGATAGATACGCTCGAAGATCCGGTATTGCACGGGGTCGGTGTCCTGGAACTCGTCGATCAAGGCCACCGGGAACTGCTCGCGAATCAGGTCCGCCAGACGTTCACCGCCTGCGCTTTGCAATGCTGCGTCGAGACGCAGCAGCATGTCGTCGAAGCCCATTTCTGCGCGACGACGTTTTTCTTCTTCAAAGCGCGCCCCCACCCATTGCGCGGCATGTTGCAGCACGGCGGCATCGGGAGTCGGCAATGTGTCGAGCGCGACCTTGAGTTCGACCATGGCCTCGAAAGCCGGGTGCGACGGCGGGTTGTTCTTCCAGGCTTCGGCGATGCCGTCCGGGGTCAGGCGGGTAAAACCGGTCCCCAGGTCCAGTTGCTCCTGATCTTCGTCTTCGGCCCAGGCAGTGAGCTTTTCGAACCAGGGCCGGAAATAGCGCTCTTGCATCTTGCGGCCATCCACCGCTTTGCAGGCCACGCCCTCGAGGCAGATTACGTGCAGCTCGGACGCCCATTGAGTCCATGGCGCTTTCAGCTCGCGCAAGGCTTCACGACGCTGCTGCACCGATGCGGCGATCAGCTCGGCGGGCTCTTGGGTTTCTTCGCTTCGATGGCTGCCAAACAACGCACGCACCCGTGGCAACAGCGCGGCTGGGCCACTCCAGTTGGCGCGCACCCACTTCAGCGGGTCGCCACTCATGGGGTAGCAGAACCGCCGCCAGTAATCGCGCAGCACTTCGCTTAGCAAGTCGCTGTGATCGGTTTCCAGGGTCTGAGTGAACAGGCTGCCGCTGTCGAAGGCATGCTCGCGCAGCATGCGCTGGCACCAACTGTGGATGGTTGAAACAGCGGCCTCATCCATCCACTGGGCGGCGATGTCCAGGCGGCTGGCGCAGGCGGCCCATTGCTCAGCGCTGAATTGTTCGCGCAACTCGGTAATCAAGTCATCCGGTGCGGCGATTTCATCCCGAAAGAAACGCGCCGCTTCCGCCAGGCGTGTACGAATGCGGTCGCGCAGCTCTTTGGTAGCCGCGTCGGTAAAGGTCACCACCAGGATCTGCGGCGGCAGCAGCTCACGACCAAAGCCGGACGCATCGCCACCGTGACCGAGCACCAGACGCAGGTACAGCGCGGAGATGGTGAAAGTCTTGCCGGTGCCCGCGCTGGCTTCGATCAACTGGCTGCCGCGCAGGGGGAAACGCAGCGCCAGGGCGCGGGTGTTTTGAAGGTCATTCATGCGCCTGCCTCGTCGTTGGACAGTGATTGCCAAGAGGCTTCGAACAAGGGGCGATACAGGGCGTCACACCAACCGACGAACTCTTCGCTGTCGATCAGTGCCGAAAAGTCCGGGAACTGTCGGGCCAGCGCTGTACTTTCCCGGCGCTCGCCATCGGTGGTCTGGCCGTCACCTTCATAGGCCTTGCGTGCAGCGGCTTCGGCTTTTATCTCGTCAGTCTGGCCGAGCCAGGCGAATGCGGTTTTCACTGCAACGGGCAAGGGTTGCTGCATGCCCGTTTGCCAGGCCATCAGCAGGTTGTTCAGGGTCTCGGTGGCCGCGTGTTGATCCAGCGGGGCCAGCAGCAATGTTTCGTCGCTGGCCACCAATGCTGTACTCAACCGCAGCCCACAGGCGCATGCCACCAGATGAATCACCCATGGGCGAATCAGGCGGTGCCATTTGCGGGTCTTTTTCGAACCGATGGAGTTGGGGATCGCGGTGACCGCCAACAGCTCTTGTCGGGCGTTGCGGTGCAGGCTGCCGAGCCAGCCTTCCAGGCTCACCTGTTGGTGGGTGAAACTGACCGGCAACGCGCTGTTGAGCGGCTCAGGCCAGAGGGCCAGCAAGTCCTGATAGCGCTGTAGCAAATCGGGCAGCGGTTCGATCAGTTCCTCTTGCAGGCTGGTGCCGAAACCGGCCATGGGCAACAGACCGCTACCCTGAAGTTTCAGCGCCTGGGCCTGCAGCGCTTCAGGCATTTGGTCAGGTTGGGCCATGCCCGCGTTGAGCAGGCTTTCACTCAGGCCGTAACGCTGCAAGGCGTCGAGTACGAAGGGCTCTTCATCAGCAAGGGGCGCTTCAGCCACCTCGAAATAGATCTTCAAGCGCTGGCTGAAAAAGTGTTTGACCGGGTTACGCAGGAAGTCCTGAAGTTGCGCGATGCTCAGGGGTTCTTCCTGCTGATGGTGTTGCAGTGCCGGAGCTGGTGCTGGCTCGGCTTTTGGATCGTGCAGGGTCTGCCATTCCCGGGCGAAGCTGAAGAAGTTTTCGCCATCAGCGTCGCTGTTCCTGGAGTCCGCAAAAAAGTAACGGGCGCTGAAGGGCTGCAACGGATGCTCGAGCGTCAGGGCATGCAGCAATTGTTGGCCGGGGTCGCGCTTGTGATCGTCTTCGGGTTCGACGGCACCGGCCAGTTTCCAGCCGCTGGCCAGGTGGTCACGCAGTTGGCCGATCAGCACTGACGCCGGGCGGTCACTGTTGTCGCGAATGCTGCGTCCGACCCAACTGATGTACAGCTGATCACGGGCCGACAACACGGCTTCCAGCAACAGGTAACGGTCGTCTTCACGTCGAGAGCGGTCGCCTGGGCGGTAATCACTGCCCATCAGGTCGAAGTCCAGCGGCGGTTGTGCACGAGGGTAATCACCGTCGTTCATGCCCAGCAGACAGACCAGCTTGAAAGGGATCGCACGCATGGGCATGAGGGTGCAGAAGTTGACGGAACCTGCGAGGAAACGCTGGGATAACCGGCCTTGATCGAGCCCGGCCAGCCAGGCTTCGCGCACGACCGTCAGGGGCAGTTGATCCGTCAGGCCAACCGAATCGCAGGTCTCCAGCCAGCTTTCGCGCAATGTTTCCAACTGGCCCAGCAAGTAGTCATCGTGTTCACCGTCAGCCTGAAAGAACAACTGCAGGATGGCCTGCAAACGCGCCCCCCACTCCTTCGGCGTGGCCGGTAACGACAGTTCGTTATGGGCGGCGTGCAGAGCATCGATCAGCGATACAAGCGGGCCAATCAATGCTGCATCGAGGCCGCCGATTTCATCGTAAGGCTCGATACCGTCATAGGCCGCACCGGCTCCCACGGCATAGCCCAACAGCATGCGTCGCAGACCAAAATTCCAGCTGTTCTGCTCCAGCTCATCCGGCAAACCAAGCCCTGCACGCTGTTTGGCGTTGAGCCCCCAGCGCACGCCAGCGCCTTCGATCCAGCGGTGCAGTGTGGGCAGGTCACGCTCGTTTATCTTGAAGCGTGCCCGCAGGGCGGGGACGTCGAGCAGATCGAGAATTTCACTGACCGGGAAACGGCTGTCGGGAATCTTCAACAGGTGTTCGACCGCAATCAGCAGTGGGTCACGACCACGCTGGCCCTGGTCCGCCAGGGTGAAGGGGATGAAGCGTTTGTCATCGCGCTCAAGCTGACCGAACACGGCGCGAATGTGCGGCGCGTAACTGTCGATGTCCGGGACCATGACAATGATGTCTCGGGGCTGCAGATCCGGGTTGGCGCTGAAGCGGGCGAGCAATTGATCGTGCAGGATTTCCACTTCCCGTTGCGCACTATGGGCAACGTGAAAGCGTATTGAATCATCGGTGCGCAGATCGACTGCTGGCCAGAGGGCTCGGGTTTCATCGAGGGGGCGCAGTTCGAGAATGTCATCCTGAAGCTGGTTCAGGATGTTTGTCGGTTCGCTTTCGCTGAACAGGTCGATTCGTTGATCCTTGAACGCAGCGCGATAGCTGTTGGGGTTGTCGTGGCTGTCGAGCAGGTTGATGTAGTCACGACCTTGCTTACCCCAGGCAGCGAGCAGTGGATGCGCATGTTGATGCATCGCTTGGGGATCAAGCACAACGGGCATCCCGGCCTTACGCGCCTGACGCTTGTATTGATGCCGCAGCAGGTCTTTATCGGCGACGATGTCGGCCCAATGGTGACGACATGGGTTATGCACACAGAGCAGCACCTGGCTGAATCGGGCCAGCCCGGCGAGGGCTTCCAGGGCCTGGGCAGGCAGCGAAGAAATGCCGAATACGATTACCCGGGCAGGCAGTCCGGCGGGGGCTTCACTCATCGTGTTGATGCGCTCGATAAAGCGCTGGTGTACACCCGCCCGGCTTTGGGCCATGCCTTCGGCCCCGACATCATGCAGCAGAGCGCGCCACAGCTCGGCTTGCCAGCAATTGGCTTCAGTCAGCGGCTTGGCTTCGCCTCGCACGTTACGCAACTGATGGCGACCGGCAGCCCAGTCTTCTAGCCAGTCAGCGCGATAGACCTGATATTGGTCGAACAGGTCAGCGAGCCGCTCCGACAGCTGATAGCGCTTGCGCAGATCGGTGTCGGCGGTGAGGAAGCGTTGCAGGGGCTCGAAATGGGGTTGGTCGATCAACTCGGGCAACAATCGCATCAAGCGCCAGGTCAGCGGGGCTTTATCCAGAAGCGAGGTAGCAGGGATCTCGTCGCGGCCCAATATCATGCGATAGAGCTGCCACATGAAACTGCCGGGCAATTGCACGTCGACCGCAGCTGCGATTCCACAACCACCCAGGTCGTCCTCTTGCGCGTCTTCTGCCAGCGCAAGCTTCAACCACTGTGCAATGCCGTTGCTTTGCACCAAGGCAATTTCGTTCTCCAGGGGCGCAAGGGGATAACGTCGCATCCAGGAAACAACCAGGCTGCGCAGTTCATCCAGACGGTTGCCATGAACCACCATGAAGCCCGCACTGAGTGAGGTTGAAACCGGCATAGCTGCTTCCTTGACTGGTGTGAGTGCCGTCGCTGGGCGATGAAAATCCATCGCAGAACCTTAAGGGCAAGCGGGCTCGATTGCTACCGCGAAGGTGGGAAAAGATGTTTTGCGCGCGCAAAAACAAAACCCCATCTGCTTTCGCAAATGGGGTTTTGGAATTTAATCTTGACGATGACCTACTCTCACATGGGGAAACCCCACACTACCATCGGCGATGCATCGTTTCACTGCTGAGTTCGGGATGGGATCAGGTGGTTCCAATGCTCTATGGTCGTCAAGAA
>Ga0209888_1000816_pt1 | contig 12110 bp, 10 predicted proteins | sample OrgsoiDNA_201059_FD_185807 | JGI IMG/M metagenome (GOLD analysis project Ga0209888, IMG submission 185807) | Permafrost soil microbial communities from the Arctic, to analyse light accelerated degradation of dissolved organic matter (DOM) -... | ecosystem: Environmental > Terrestrial > Soil >...
CGCGATCTACGATACTTAGTCCAGCCTGAATAATTCGAAAATCACCTGATACAAAGACGCGACTGCGAGCGATAGTTGTCGATGAAATCCTTTAGCAAGCGCGCCGGCTCCGTGCACGACCCTGGTGTGGGGTACGGCGACGCCAGCCAAGCGGCGATGAAGGCGAAGAAAAGCCGCAGCTTTCGCAGGATCATGCGCAGGTTATGGCCGCAGCCGCACAGCAGCGCGTTGAACGCGTCGCCATCGGCGCCTTTGAGCCAGTTACGTCGCAGTTTGCCGTCGTTCTTCATGTGCCCGATCGCCGGCTCGATGGCGCTGCGGCGCCGGATGTCGCGCCGCAGGCGCCCGGTGATGTCGCGCTTGAGCTTGTGGTGGTAGACCTTGGTGCCGGCTTGCACGTCGGCGCCGCGATAGCCTAGGTCCACAAACGCTTCCTTGGGCTGGTGTTCGGTGAGGATCGCCACCTGCTCCAGCGTTTCGTACAGGGTGTGGCCATCGTACGGATTGCCCGGCATGCTGCGCATGCCCACCACCAAGCCTTCCTTGTGGGTGGTGGCGATCGACACCTTCACGCCGAATTCGTAAGGCTGCCGTGTCTTGCCTTTGGCGATGCACTCGGCCTCGGGCGCGTGCAAGCTGTAGAGCTTGTTTTTGTCGCGCTGTTTCTGTGCCAGCAGGCGCTTGGCTTTGGCCAACAGGTCGGACGCCTTGTCCCGCAAGGCAGCCGGTATCTTGTCGAGCTGGCGCTCCACGTCGCGCCAGACACGGCCGACCACGGTCTTGAGCTTCTTCAGGCTGGCGCGCATGCGCTTGTATTGTTTGGCGTGCGCGTAGCGGCCCACTTGAACGGCTAGCCTCGGCGCCTCGCGGTTGTAGTTCTGGCGCAGCGCCAGCCCCGCCTCGGCGGCCAGCTTGACCAGTTGCTGCCTGGCCCGCTCGAGCAATTTGCTGTCGGTCGGATGGGCGATGGCCTTTTCCTGCACGGTGCTGTCGACGATCACTTTCTGGAAGCTCTGGGGCTTGACCACCCGCGCCGACTCGGCCGCCTTGATCGTTTGCGTCAGCATCCATTCCAGACCGGCCTCGCCGATGCGTTTGCGCCAGCGCGTCAACGAACTCGGATCGATCGGCGGTCGGTGCTGGAACCAGGTCTCGCCGCAGAACAACTGCCAATACGGGTTCTCGACCCAGCCCCACACTACGTCCTCGTCGGACAAGGCGAACGTGTGCTGCAAGTACAGCAGGCCCGCGATGAGCCGCGTGGAGGTGGCGGGACGGCCGCGCGAGGACGGGAAATGCCCGGCCCATTCGCGCTCGAAGACGCTCCAGTCGATGTGGGTGCTCAGCTGTGCCAGCGGATGCTTCAGGTTGACCAGTTCGTCCAGCCGTTGGCGGAACATGTCTGCGCTTTGTGATCCAGCTGGTTTCGGTCCCATTCAGGCCTCTGAAATTTGCAAGGAATTGCCACCATTTTAGCGAAAGCTTGCAAATCCCAGCTACTGTTTTTTGGTCTTTCGCCAGCAGAATCAATCGGTTAGGATTTTTTCATACCCGACTAAATAGTGAACTCGCTGGGATCGATTAAAAGGGCTGTCAGCCGCTCGAAATCGAATTGTTCAGCGCTTCCCTAGGCTTAGGCCGGACCGCATAGCTGGTGACTTTCAAGGGCGAGTAGGTGTCTTTGTCAGCCCAATCAATCTGGTAGGAAACTACAAGCCGGAAGCGGCTATAGAGCTTTAAAAGTTTTCACCTGAGCAAGGCCTTTGTTGCCTCCGCAGGTGTCAGGTAGTGTCCCAAGATGCTTCGCATGGTGCCATCTGCGCGCAGGGTGGTTACCATGGCACTCCATGCCTCCAACTGGTCGCCGTTGAAATTGTGGCGCGATAAGGCGAGATTGCGAGTAGTCGGTGGCTGGTTCGGAAACCAATCGACGATATGTACTTGGTCGCGCAAACCGATGTCCTGCAGCTCTTTTTCGTACTGCAAAGGAATGGAAAACAAGGCGGCGAGGCGATTGCCCTTGAACATTCGGTAGAGAATGGCAGGATTTGGAGCGATTTCGAGCCGCCTTTCAGTCGAAATGTGCTCGATCCAGTTGTCGCGCGGAGTGTCGTAATTTACTCCTCGCACCACACCGAAATGCAAGCTCGGATCGGCCGTAAATGCATCCAGCGTAGCTTTGGCGCGCGGTACGTCAGGATGGATGATGGTGGCAAAACGTTGCTGGAGGTACGGCGCAAAATATGCATAACGCGCACGGGAAGGTGTGTTGATGGCTGCTACCACGATATCGATTTCCCCAGCTTCCAACAACATGTAAGCACGTACCCTCGGCATTATTGAAGTTTCCATGGCGCAAGATGAACGCCGCTTAAGTTCTTGTACCAGATCGACGTCGACACCCTTTCCCTGGTAGTAGAAAAGCCCACTTTCATAGTATGCCAGGCGAATCGGGTGGCCTAAGCAAAGGTTGGCGGCCAAAGCAAAATGGCTGACCATGCTCAATACGCCTGCGGAGATTGCTAATAGGATTTTCATCGTGATCAATATGACAAAGTGCCCAGCTTGAGCGTGATCGACACGGCATGGGCAAGGTTATTGGCTGTCAAATTATGCAGTATCCATTTCATACAGCTCTTGACTGGCATCGCAAAATTTCCAGCACGCCAGCATCTTGGTCGTATTGATTGCCAATGATGATACTACCAAGCGAGATAATATCTCTCGGTCAAAAGTTCGCTATCCCAACGGAGGAAGATCTCAAGGACAGCCTCACGCTTGATGCTACGCTGGCCAGCGTGAACCCCCGGTTGCGTTTCCAGCACGTCATTTAGGAGTGAGAATCCCCGCTGCCTTAAAGCCATGACGACACGACACGACATCGATTTTGATATCGATACGTCATATTGACAGCGTCAGTATCTCGCGAATTTTGAGAAGAGGACGATGCGCGACCATTCTCGTCTATCTCCTATAATTTTAGACGCATAGTCAGCATCTCATCGCAGGGTTGCATCTACCAGTAGTTCCGCTTGTAACAGACGCATACGTTGATCGAAAAAATACCCGCCCGCCTCGGTATATCGGAGAAAGACCCGGCAACATAGCCGACACTGTACTAACTCGCAGCGATTGTACGGGAAATATTTTGGTGCAATTGGCGCATCCATGCTCTCGTACCGGGTTTTATTTGGGTGGTATTCGTAAAATGTAGGTTCGACAAATGGGTCATCGACCAGCGTACCGATAGCGGTGAACAAGGTTAGATCAAGTGATGCGGGAACACTTTCCCAACCAAGTAAAGGCCGCATGTTGCAGCTGCAGTTCTGAGCAATCTGGGACGAAGTGGCAGCAACTCTAGTCAGAGCTGAATAATCGAAGGCTGGCATCATATCAATATGTAATTTTATGCGCTCATCAAAACTCTATGTGAAGCTACTGCCATTAGAGCACAGTGTTGGGAGGTGGGAAGTGCCTGGGCGGCTCTTACCACAGCATTTTTTTCAAAAAAATCGTTCAACCTTACAAACAGCGGCATTTCATTTCATGAAACTTCTCGGCGTCGCTTGTGGAAAACGTTCGTCGGATTTGCTGCCGTCAGATCGATCGTCACAGCGAAGGCAAGAGCACCCGCCGCGAGCAGGAATAGCAACCGATGGTTGGCGCCGCTTGCGTTGAGAATGGCCGAGTAGGTATAGCCGGCCAGTGCCTGAAATAGGGCGAACATAGTCGTAGCATGGCCCCATGCAGCGTTCTGCCGTTGCACCTGATGAGGTATCAGTTCGTGTATGCGCGCTAAAGCTAAGGGTACTATCCCAGGCGGGAAAGTTCCGATGATAACTGTGACGATGCCAATCAGAGTATAGTTACTGCTCGACCCTAGGACCGCCAATGCCAGAATCTGGATCGATAAAAGCAATCGAAACGCTCGCTGACCTCCAAGGCGGTCTGCAAGGAAGCCGTACGCGGGCGGGCCGAATATAGCGCCCACCCCATACAGCACCCAGAATAGTGAGGCGATGCGCTCGCCGGCTCCGAGCCCCCGCGAAATGTAGTCGACTAAGAAGACCATGGCGGGAACCAGGCCGACGGCCATCAATGCATATTGCGCATAGAATAACTTGAGGTGCTTGTTGTGGTTTGACGCAACATGAACTGGTGGCTGTGGCACATCAAGGGAAATCCGATGTTCAACGGGCGGCCAGGCAAACCAGCTTGCGACGGTCAGCAACGCTGACAGCAAGGCCAATCCGATCCAAGTTTGGCGCAGGCCAAGGTTCAGTAGCACTGGCACGAGGGTCCCCGACGCAGCGATTCCAACACCGATGCCGAGGAAAATGGCTCCGCTTGCTAGGCCCTTGCGGTTCCCCGGCATGTGGGGGAGTATTGTCGCCGCCACCAATACCATAATAGACCCGCCAGCGACTCCGGAAATGAGTCGCCAACTGAAGAACCAGGCCACAGAGAGTGGAAAGGCGCAGGCAAGGAAAGAGAGGGTTACCAATAGCGTCATCAGGCGTAGCGTATGTGGGTTCGATAGCCGTCCGGCAATCGGGCGCCCTAACAGCGCGCCTACAAGGTAACCGGCCAGATTCGCAGCGCCAAGGTATACGACATCTGCGGCTGCAAACCAGTGTGCCTGGATCAGTGGCGGAATCAGCGGTGTATAGGCGAAGCGAGCCAAACCAATACCGATCAGGCTGGCGCTGAATCCAGCAAAAATATAGCGCCACGCCTTCATTCGGTCGGCGCGGACAGGCTTCGCATTGTTGAAATGAGTAGACATCGATGTTCCAAAAGAAGAGGGAGGGGGGCTTATTGCAAGTCCATCGTGAGGATAATCTTGCCGATATGTTTGCTGGAATCCATCAACCGATGGGCATCCTGCGCTTGCTCAAAGGCAAAAGTTTGGTACACCTGCGGTTTGATCTGACCAGATTCAATCAGTGGCCAGACATGGGTCTTCAATTCGCCAATTAACGCCGCTTTTTCCTCCTGGGTACGTGAGCGCAAGGTCGAGCCCGTGTGGGTGAGACGCTTGCTGAGCATGGGGAAAATGTCGAGTTCTCTCGCAGGCCCGGCCATGACGCCGATTTGAACGATACGGCCGTTCATTGCGGCGGCGGCATAATTACGCGCCACGTAATCGCCAGCCACGATGTCAATGATTATGTCGGCACCATGGCCGGCGGTGGCCTGCTTGGTTGCCGCTACAAAATCCTCTTCCTTGTACAACACCGCCACGTCCGCCCCAAGCCTCATGCTGGCAAGGCGATGCTCTTCCGAGCCTACTGTGGTGATGATGGTGGCGGCGCCGAAGGCTTTGGCCAGCATGGTGGCAGTGGTTCCGATGCCGGAAGTACCGCCGTGTATCAAGATAGTGTCTCCAGCCTTGAATCCGCCGCGCAGAAACATATTCAACCAAACGGTCATAAATGTTTCGGGGAAGGCTGCAGCCTCCACCGGGTTGAGACCAGGTGGGAGCGGCATGGTGTTGCCTTCATCGGCCACGCTGTACTGGGCGTAACCGCCACCTGAAATCAGAGCGGCCACGTGGTCCCCTAGTTTGAAGTTTGTGACCTCGGCACCCAAAGCAACAATCTCGCCGGCCACTTCGAGCCCCGGAATGTCGGACGCGCCAGGGGGGGGGCATACAGGCCCTTGCGCTGCATGACATCCGGGAAGTTGAGCCCGGCTGCCAGATGCCGGATTAACACCTCCCTTGGCCCCGGCTCGGGGCGCTGTCGTTGCGTAAGGCGCAACACTTCGGGACCACCTGGAGCGATGATTTCGATTGCCTGCATCGTAAGTGGCAGAGATGGATTTCGGCTGTTCATAACGGTTCCTCGTTAGAAATGGCAAGTGGTGCTGCACGGTGATTGATACCGTAAGAAAGTATAGGTCTTCGGCGTGTTGCAAATTTGATTCATTTCTGATTTACTATGATTCAAATTTGAATCAAGGGGGTCGTAGTGAACTGGGATGACACGCGGATTTTTCTAACCCTAAGCCGGGAAAGGACATTGCGCGGCGCGGCGCGAAAGCTGGGTATGAACCAGGCCACTGTGGGACGGCATATCGCTGCGTTGGAGAAATCGCTGAGAACCACGCTGTTCCTGCGTAGTTCGGACGGTTATGAATTGACGACAGCCGGTGAGGCTGCCATGAGCGTGGCTGAGGGAATGGAGCGCCGCGCCAATGAATTGCAGCGGCTGATACAGGGGCTGGACCAGCGGCTGGCCGGAGAAGTGCGGGTCGCGACCACCGATTCGCTGGCGCTGGACTTCCTTATTCCAGCTATCAAGCGGTTGCATACAGATCATCCCGCAGTCAGCGTGCAGCTGCACGCCTCAACACAGATGTTGAACCTGGCGAAACGTGAGGCGGATATTGCCGTCCGTACCATCAAGCCGGATAACCCCGAGCTTATCATACGCCGCTTGGCTAAATGGCAGATAGGTTTGTTTGCCGCGCCAGTATATCTTGAGCGATTTGGCGAACCGGTACCAGGGACTTCTTTCGATGGGCACGACCTAGTCATTTATCAACCTTACGTCGATGGTAATCAGGCCGTCACGCTTGCAGGTGAGCCTATCCATAAGGGGCGGATCGTGGTCGGCGCCAATTCCAGCCTGATGCTGAGGACCCTGGTCAGGGAGGGATTGGGATTGGGCGAAATGCCAGTATATATGGGGGAGGCGGAAGGGCTGGTCCGAATCTGGCCTGACCGCACGCGCTCGCATGCTTATGAAGTGTGGCTGGTTACGCATCAGGATTTGCGCCACACTGCAAGGACGCGGGCTATGATCAACTGCATCGTACATGAATTCGAGCGCTGAGCATCCGTGTTGCCGGCTCGAACGGAGAGCACTAATAGGAAAATCAGACATGATCATTTACACTGTGCCGCTTTGAATAGGCCGCCATGAAACTCGACCCCCTATCTCTGCAGTTGTTTGTCAGCGTAGTTGAAGAAGGCACGATCGCCGCCGCCGCTGCGCGCGAGCATATTGCAGCGGCGGCTGTCAGCAAGCGGATCAGCGAGCTGGAATGCCAGCTCGATACGACGTTGCTGGTGCGCAGTAACAAGGGCATGACTGTCACCGCCGCCGGGGACGCTCTGGCCAACATGGCGCGCAGCGTGCTCAGCGATTTGGATAATCTGGCCCTGCAGATGAAGGATTTTTCGAGCGGAACGCGTGGTTCGGTGCGGGTACTGGCCAATATCTCTGCCATCACACAATTCTTGCCGGCGGAGCTGAAGTCCTTCCTGGCCGATCATCCAATGATTCAGGTGCAACTGCGCGAAGTGGCCAGCCGCGACGTAATACGCGGCGTTGCCGAGAACGGCGCCGACATCGGCATCTTTACCCAGATGCCATATCGCGATGATTTGCAGGTTAGCCGTTACCGCAATGACGAGCTGGTGCTGATCGTTCCGGCGGCCCATCCGCTGGCCGCGCTGGACGTCGTGAGTTTCGCCCAAACCCTCGATTATGAGTTTGTCGGGCTGCATGTGGGCACCAGTTTGAATTTCCAGATGCTGAGATCGGCCAGCGAACTAGGGCGCTCGCTTAAGCTGCGTATCGAGGTCAATAGCTACGATGCGCAATGCCTGATGGTTGAGGCCGGACTGGGTATTGGCCTGCAGCCCAAGATGAGCGCCCAGACCTATAAGTCGCTGGCTATCAAGTCTATCCCCTTGACCGACCCCTGGGCATATCGTCAGCTCGACATCTGCGTGCGCTCTTACGAAACGCTGTCGCCGGCGGCTAAGCTGCTTTATGACCACTTGCTGCAGCATCAATAAGCGCAGCACACTGCGCCGCCGTGCTGCGGTTTATTTGCGAGCCTTACCGGATAGCAGATAGCCAGCATTGGGAACCACTGGATCGAGCTTCAGTTCCTTGAGAATCTGGTAGACGGTGGCGGCGGCTGCAGTCAAAACCGGCTTGCCCAAGCGGTCTTCAACCAACTGGATGGCTGGCAGCGACGGCATCTGCACGCAGGCCGAAAGTACCACCGCGTCGGCTCGGCTAATGTCGAGCCTGCTGGCATGGTTGATCAGGTCTAACGGCTCGAGGCGGCCGACCGCCAAATTGTCCGATACTTCCAGGCTGATCGAATCGGTGACCTCGATGCCTTCGCTCTCGATGTAGTCGATCACTTGCTGGGTTAGAGGCTTCATGTAGGGGGTGATGATGGCGACCCGCTTGAAGCCCAACTCTTTGATACTGTCGACCAGCGCGCCAGCAGAGCTAATCACCGGTGTCGGCACCCGTATGTCCGCTACGACCTTGGAAAGCCGAGTTTCCGACACGCGGTGGTAGCCAGGTCCCTGGCACATGATGGCGACTAGGCAGGCATAGGCCATCACGTCGACGCGTGCGTCGCTGAGCTCGACCGCGCAGCGATCACTGTCAACGTCCATCTTTTTTAACTCTTCCGGGGTTACGTGCATCATACGCATGCGCGACGAGTGGAAAGTGAAGCGTTCTTCGGGGTAAAGAGCATAGCGGGACTGCAGCATCGCGGGAATTTCAGTTTCCATTGTGGTATTCGAGCTTGGCACGATCTGGCCGATGCGGAACGTTTTCATAATCAAATCCTTTCGTGGTTAAAACAATGTGTCAGTTACCGCTGGTTAGCTGGATGCCCTTGGTTTCCTGCAGGGTAAACACCATTACAGCGGCAAGTAGGTAGGCCACGGAGGCCATGGAAATGGTGGCGGCAAAGCCGATCAACGGGATCAGCACTGGCACTAGCTTGATACCAGCGATGGCGCCGACCCGGCCAAAATTGAAGCTGAAGCCAGCTGCGGTCGAGCGTATGCTGGTCGGGAATAGCTCCGCGTACCAGGCGCCAAAGCCGCTGAAATAGCCAGTGAAAAAGCCTAGTAGTGCGGCCAAGCTGCCGAGGATGATGACGTTTTTTGTGGTCAATATCAACTTGCCGTCGGTCAGCGGCATCAGGCCAGCCGTGATCGTGAAGATCGGTACCATCAGCGTCATGCCAAGGAAGAATAGCGCGAACGACTTGCGTCGCCCGATGCGCTCTGCCAGCGCGCCAAATACCAGATATCCGACCATTGCACCGATGCCGCTCCACACCAGGAACACTGGCGCTTCGTTGATGCGCACCTTGAGAATGTTCTGTAGGAAGGCAGGAGTGAAAGTGAGCAGGATCCAGTAACCCCACATGCCCAGTACCGAGACCGTCAATGCCAGTAGGGTTGAACGGAGGTGCTGGGGCTCGAAGATGGTGAGTAAGTTGCCCTTGGCCGCATGCTGTGCCATATAGTCGCGGTTGGCCAGCCAGACCGGCGACTCCTTGACGCATAAAAGCACGAACAGCAGCGTGGCGAAAGCAGGTAGGCTCGCCACCAGAAACATTGTGCGCCAAGCGTCAGGGGTGTTTGGTGTTAGCACGCTCCAGGCCAGCACTGCGGCCAGCAGATTGCCACCCGACCAGCCGGTCTGTAGCAGCGCTATGGCCTTGGCGCGGCCCGCCGGCGGTGATACCTCCGAGATCAGTGCTGCGGCTGCTGACCACAAGCCGCCGACCGCGAAGCCGACGATAGCGCGGTAGATGTTGAGCTCCAGCAAATTGTGCGCAAAGCCACACAGCAGCGTCGCCGTTCCGTAGACAAACACTGACAGTGCGATTGTAAGCTTGCGGCCTATCTTGTCGGAGATATTGCCGAGGAAGTAGCCGCCCACGCCAGTCGCCAGTAGAAACCAAGCCACCGTCGAAACCACATCGCCCAGTTGGACGGAAAAACTCTCAGCGATTGCCAACATCACGAAACCGAAGATGCCTGCATCTAGCGCATCGAACAGCCAAGCGATCCAACAACCGGCCAGCGTTAGATATTGCTGGCGTGCGGTGATATGAACCGGACTGCCCCCTGTGCTGATAGATGCGGTCTGCATTCTGTGCTCCGTTATAAGTTTTCCGCGCCTACGTGCCGGGTATGTCTATCATCATCCAACCTGCGAAATATGCCGTAAAGCAATGTATCGCGATCCTGCCATCGCCGTTTACGATGGCAGTGGTGAAGCAGGCAGGTGCTACGCATCGCCCAGATGAAAGACGCTGACTACGTCCACCAAACTGGCAGCCTGGTCCTTCAAAGCTGCAGCGGCGGCGCTGGCCTCCTCGACCAGTGCGGCGTTCTGCTGCGTCACTGTATCCATCTGGACGATGGCTTGGTTGATTTGCTCGATACCTTGTGTCTGCTCCATGCTGGCAGACGTGATCTCGCCCATGATGTCGGTTACGCGGCGTACGCTTTCGACAATCTGTTCCATCGTCGCCCCTGCGCGGTCGACCAGTTGGACGCCGACATCGACATTGTCGACAGAGTCGATAATCAAATCCTTGATCTCCTTTGCGGCGGCGGACGAGCGCTGTGCGAGGTTGCGCACTTCGGATGCCACCACCGCAAAGCCGCGTCCTTCCTCGCCAGCGCGCGCCGCTTCTACTGCTGCGTTCAGCGCCAGGATATTGGTCTGGAAGGCGATGCCTTCGATTACGCTGATGATTGCGACGATCTTATTGGAGGAGGTATTGATCGCGCCCATAGTCGCCACCACTTGCGCGACTACATCGCCACCTTGTCGAGCCACCTCCGAAGCGCCGCGCGCCAACTGGTTGGCGGAGCGGGCGTTATCGGCGTTTTGCTTGACCGTGCCGGTCAGCTCTTCCATCGCGGCGGCGGTTTGTTCTAGCGCACTGGCCTGCTGTTCGGTACGTGCCGACAAGTCGAGGTTCCCAACCGCGATCTCGCTCGACGCGGTGGCTATGGTGTCGGTCCCGCTGCGTACTTCGCTGACCACTTGCATCAGGCTGTCGTTCATCTCCTTCAGCGCATGCATCAGCTGGCCAGTTTCGTCGCGCGAATCGACGGTGATGCATGTGCGCAGATCCCCCGCCGCGACCGTCCTAGCGACAGCAATGGCCGCTTGCAAAGGGCGGGTGACTGACCGGGAAATCAGCACGGCGCAGGTCGCGCCAAGGGCCAGTAGTAGCACGCCCAGTAGCACCATCATCTGCAAACTGCGTTGGTAAAGCGTGGCGATTTGCTTACCTGTGACATCGATGTTCTTGCGTTGCATGGCCACGAAATTGAGCACGTGCAAGTCCAGATCCTTGGCCGCCGGTTCAAACTCAGTGCTGTAGACGCGCGCAGTTTCATCCGGATTGCCGTTCTGTTTAAATCGCACTGCTTCGTTTTTCGCCTGCACGAAGCGGGCGCGCACCGAGGTGACGTCTCGATAAGCTTGCTTTTCCTCATCTGAGGTCAGCAATGGTTCCAGCGAATCCTGCAGCGCAGCCGACTTTTCCAGGCCCGCTTTGATATCGTTTGCAAAGGCAGGCGCAAGAGTGTTATCCGCGCTCTTGACGATTAATTCGGTCCGCACGATTGCTGCGGTGATTAGCAAATACCAGTCCGCTGCAATACGTTCTTTTGCCAATGGTTGTTTCATCATCTGCTCGGTAGCAAGTGCAACCTGACGCAAGTTCAAAATGCCAGTTACCGTGATGACAGCAGAAATAGCTAGAACGGCAGCAAAGCCAATGCCCATACGAGTACCAATTTTAAGATCAGAAATTTTCATATTTGTATCTCCAAGAAGTAGGAACTGGGTAACTATTGCTGAACCTAGAGTAGCAGTGGCAGCTGCAAGGCAAGCGGAGGATGACCATTTGCTGCTTTCATATTTCCGCTTGCATGTAAGCTGAAAGCATCCAGCTAATGGCGTGAGGTTGTGATGAAATAGTAGAAATATATATGTTTGACGTAAAGCAACATATCGCTAGCTTGCCATCGTCTATTACGATGGTGATGACCCCTATTGAGTTCTGTTTGAAAAATTCAAGATCGGCCGCTTGGCGCAAGCCACTGGAAATGCCACAGACAGGAAGGTGACACATATCGAGCGGCGATCAGGGGCAGTTCACGCTACCGCGTTTTCACAGACTGCCGCGACTTGCCAACGTATGGATTCTTGCATGCCATTAACTCTTGTGCCAAACGAATTACTCGCATGAATTACTCCGGGCAGATGAATGGTGCTCTCTATTCCATTGACTTCGCGCCGATGTGA
>Ga0209888_1000819_pt1 | contig 12049 bp, 14 predicted proteins | sample OrgsoiDNA_201059_FD_185807 | JGI IMG/M metagenome (GOLD analysis project Ga0209888, IMG submission 185807) | Permafrost soil microbial communities from the Arctic, to analyse light accelerated degradation of dissolved organic matter (DOM) -... | ecosystem: Environmental > Terrestrial > Soil >...
CGCATCTCACGATTTTGCGGGTTGAGAACGGCGTGCCGATGACCGAACGTACCGCGCTCGCAATCCTCGCCGCTGAGTCTGACATCCCGCCCTGCGGACAGAACTGACGCAAATGCCATATGTTCGGCCATGCCCCAGTCCAGCGGTTTGATCCCTGTCGCCATCTCCTGGCGGGCTCGAGTGACCTTGGACACCAAGGGGTGCAGTTTCAAATCCGCTGGCAGGTCGACGATTCGCGCGGCCAGCGCTTTGATCTGCACCAGTGACGGTGCCAGGTAAACATCCTGATTCAAGTGTACGCATGAATCGGGTGAGGTCATGGAGCCAGTCTGTGCCGTCTCATTTGGTGCCGCAGGCTGGGCAGTTTCCATCCTGTCACGGTAAGCCTGGACTACCGCCAGAACATGCTCATTGGTGATCAGTCCCGATGCCACCAGTTTGTTGGCGTACAGCTGACGCCCCCCTGGGTGGGTGGCGACTGAGCGATACATCAAGGGCTGGGTCATATGGGGCGTGTCCTGCTCCTGATGACCGTGGCGGCGGAAGCAGACCAGATCAATGACCACACTCCTGCCAAACGCCTGGCGGTAATCAAGTGCGAGCTGTACCGCGTTGATGACAGCCTCCGGGTCATCGGCGTTCACATGCAGCACGGGCGCCTCGATCAGCTTGGCAATGTCGGTGCAGAAAAACGAAGAGCGGGTTTCCTGTGGGTCGGAAGTAGTAAAGCCAATCTGATTGTTGACCACCACATGGATTGAGCCGCCAGTGCCATAGCCTTTGGTGTAACTCAGGCTCAAGGTTTCCATGACCACACCCTGGCCGGAAATGGCGGTGTCACCGTGTATTTCCACTGCCAGTACGTGACTTCGCTGTGACGCCGGATACTGCTCGCTTTGTGCGCGCGCCATCCCCTGAACCACCGGGTTGACGATTTCCAAGTGCGACGGGTTGAACGCCAGCTCCACGTTCACGTCTCCTTGTTCAGTCGCGATTCTGGCGGTGTACCCCTTGTGATACTTCACGTCTCCAGCGGGCAGGTTATGGGAGGCCTTGTTCTCGAATTCATTGAACAGGGAGGCCGCTGGTTTGCCCATCGTGTTTACCAGCACATTCAGGCGACCGCGATGGGCCATGCCCATGACGATGTGGCGTACACCGTTTTGTGCGCCATGATTAATGAGTTCGTCGAGCAGGACGATCAGCGATTCACCGCCCTCCAGCGAATACCTTTTTTGCCCGGTGTAACGGGCATGCAGGTATTTCTCCAGGCCTTCGGCAGCAGATAGGCGCTCGAGAATGCGCAGTTTTCTTTCAGGTGTCAGGGTGGGTTTCGCCCAAGTGGACTCAAGGCGTTCGATCCACCATTGGCGCTGCACCGGGTCATTCAGGTACATGAATTCGGCGGCTAAGGTTCCACAATAAGTCGTTTCCAGCGCCGATACGAGATCGGAAATCGACGCCTCACCTTTCCAGAATGCGTGGCCCGGCAGTTCGATTTTCTTTGTCAGATCGGCACTGCTCAGCCCGTGATACGCGGGCGACAACTCAGGTATTGCCGCGGCAGGTGCCCACCACAATGGATCAAGATTCGCACTGCGTGCGCCGACCATGCGATAGCTTGCGATCATCGATTGTGCTGCCAGTTGTCGACGCGCAATGTTCGGGTCTGACGCGGCAATCGCTGATGCTTTGCGGTCGCTCCTTCGTGCCAGTTGAATGAACTCTTCAATGATGGGGGCATGTGCGATGTCGTCTACATGCCGTTCGCCGTTTTCCAGCGGAGGCCGAAGCGAATCGAAATAGCTGCGCCATTGTTCTGAAACGGCTGCGGGGTCGTTCAGGAACTGTTCGTATAACTCTTCAACGTAGGCAACGTTGCCGCCGTACAGGATTGAAGCTTTCTGGCTCTGCATGGTGATCCTCAACGGGCTAAAAGTGGCTACCGCAGGTTTCGTCGCGCTGTTAGGCCGCGTTCACTGCACGCAAAAAGAGGTTACTGGGGAACTGAGGTCAGTTATGCGATATATTTTATTAACTGAGTTGAATTGGTTTCATTAATAAGGGCTGGCCATGTTTTCGTCAGAACGGCTGAAAGGTATCGACGTCTTCGTCTGTGTCGCGGACTCCGGCAGCTTCAAACTCGCCGCCGAGCGCATGAACTTGACCGGGTCGGCCATCAGCAAAAGCATCGCCCGACTGGAAAGCCGGCTTGATACCCGGTTGTTTCACCGCACCACTCGACGCTTGTCACTGACGGATGCCGGGACTGCGTTCTATAAAACCTGCATCGGTGTGCTTGCCGATCTTGAGGAAGCCGAATCGGCCTTGCACGAAAATACCGAGCCTCATGGCCGGATTCGCGTTGATCTTTCTGCGTCCTATGGTCGGATGCATGCGCTTCCGGTCGTTCTGGAATTCATCGACAGGCATCCGATGCTTTCGCCACACATCACGTTTTCCAACCGAATAGTGGACCCGGTCGAAGAGGGCATCGATGTCGTCGTCCAGGTCGGTGGCCCGGACGTCTGGCCGGCGGCGGTGGGTCACCGTTATCTGGGCACCGGGCGACATATCTTCTGCGCTTCGCCCACCTACCTGGCCAAGCGTGGCGAACCGGGCACGGAAAGCGAGCTGCACGAGCACAGTTGCGTGGTTTACGGCGGGAGCGACGGGACCATCCATCCTTGGCATTTTCCCGGAGGCCGCCCGGACGAAATCGAACGCCGGATCATGCCAGGAAGGTTCCTGGTGGGAGACGGTGAAGGTATGGCTGCGGCGGTAGCAGCAGGGTGTGGAGTTGCGCAGCTACCGACGTGGCTGATCCAGCGCCAGCTTGAAGACGGGAGTCTGATCGAAGTGCTTCCGCAGTTGGCGACGGATGGCTTGGCAATCAATCTGGCGTGGGTCAAGAGCCGTGAGGCATTACCGAAGATCCAAGCGTTGTTGGATATTCTGGCGGCAAGTCTGACGGCGTCTGGCAGGAAGGTTGAGTGACTGCTTCTGGCCGATTCTGTTGAAAAAGTCGACCCGGGCTGGCGGTCCATGCATTGAGCGGTGAAAACGTCATTTTTGCACGCTGCTACGTGAAATCTGAGTCCTGTACCCTCTGCTCAAAATACGGATTTCAATCTCAGACGCGTACTTTTCTGTCGTGAAAACCGAGACCGACTTTTTCAACAGAATCGGCCGAGAGCGGTCTATAGCGAAATTTTATATTGTCCATCGTCTAGCTTGCTGGCGCTTAGCCTGATTTTTCGTCAGTGCGGGTGATGGCTATCGACCCGACGCTGCCATTCGTACGAGACAGCGACTGATCCTTTAGCTTGTCCAATGTTCCTGAGCGATTGCATCGGGCCACGTAGAGCCCATAGGGACTAGGATAAGCCAGCTTTCCGCGAGCTTGCCTGCCTCTACTCGATACAACCGCATGCCTGCTCGGGTTTGAGTTCCGCCAGTGCCGGGATCAGTCCATTTTAGAGTGAAGCGGAACCACTGCACGGTCGCTGACAAAGGTGTGCTCGTAGATAACGAAGCGTGTATTGGGACGCACCTGTCGAGCCTGGGCAATTTCCTTGGCGTATTCTTCTGGTGTTACCGTCCGGTCAACGAGTTCATCATGTCGGATATAGGCCAGAGCCATACACTGGGTATCAAGTCGTACTTGCCTTCATGCCAAACGCGCCCCCAACGATCAAAAATGTCCTTCAGGGTAGTCGTCGTAGACATCAAAAAATCCTCTCATCGGTTAAGTGGTTCGCTGGTCAGTTTGATCAGGCCATTACCCACACCTCATTCCCGGGCTAGGTCTGGCGCGCGCACCACTGGCCTGGGCAATGGGAGCTCCATCGAACTCTCTTTCTCAAGCTCATGGTATTCCTCCCGTAATTGAGCCTGCACTTCACTATTCGTGGCGTACAGCCACCATTGGTCGCTTTGTTTGGCGTCGCACTGAACGCTCCAGTTGGCCTGACATCTACCTCTATAGACCACGCATAGGCGCTCCAATGAGAGAAGCACAGCGAAGACTGGCCATGACCGCCTGGCGCAAGCTATTCGTTCTTGCTGAAAACGAAGTAAGCGCCGAGGACAAGTATTTCAGGTTGTTGAGCAGGGCCGACGATATGGAGCGCGCTGAGCTCATTACTAGCGAGGAATGGAGAAAGCTTGTCCAGCAGGCGGGAACGTCTCTTGCTAGGACTGCAAAGTGCATGGGTGGAGCGGGGTAAGACAGAACGAAAAAGCAGGCGCAGGAAGCATTCGATAATAGATTCCCGATCGGCTTAATTTGAGAATGGAGATCCTCGCCTGGTGAGGAGGATCCCCTCAGCGGACGTTAGAAGAAGCCCGAGTGGGTCTACTATCAGCCCGTACCTGAATTCTCCAGTGATCATTTCCAGATCCAGGAGATCCCTCAGGCCCAGTAAATTGTCGTCAATGTCACCGGTCAACGAGAACGAAGAGCGTGCTTCAACGGCCGAGAGCTGAGATATCAAAATTTTGAGAAGGACCGAGTTTTCCTGGACGAACATCGCTGGTGCCTGCTTGGGCTTTTGGCCTTTAAAGACGTAGAGCCCACGGCGGCCATTTCGTTCACTTTTATGTTCATCAGGGGAGGGCATGGGGATCAAAGCGCAGAATGAAAAATCCCGGCGCTGGGCTGGGCTATTCCCAGAGGGCGCTGATCCATCAGCTGATTTGAGTGTAGGACAGTTGTCAGTCGGTCTATAGAGAAAAGCAACAGTGTGTCTTAATCGACTGCTGCTTGCCTACAAGCGACCTTCCTTTACCCTGGTGATACGTCCGCCTCTCACCTCTTCCGCATACCCTGACAGCTTGTCAGCATCCTCATAGAGCCTACCAACCACTCTGATCTGTGAGTGCATCGGCACCGCTGAGCCGGTTTGCCAATCGGCACAGGTCGACACAGGACTGTTCCAGGTTGAAGGCGGCCCCTGAGGTCGCGGAGAAGTTGCTGATTTGGTTTCGTCAGGCCCATGGAGCCTCCTACGTATTCAGCTGCGCCAGATGGTGGCGCTGTGATGGTCGAGTATTGAACAGGACTTTGAGTCGAGTTCAAGAGCGCTGAGCTATGGCGTGTCATTCTGGTGAGTTAAGCACTGCCAGGCTCATGCTGATGAACTCGAGGTTATTGTCCAGCGGCCAGAGTGCGGCGCGGATGTTGTCGGCCACCTCGACGGAGCCGCGCTGCTCGACCCAGTTGGATAATTCCTCGATTGCGGCACCCAGGGCGAGTTGGTTCTCGTTGAGCTTGGTGAGCAGGGCTGGTAGCAGGTCTGTATTTGGCATGGTTGGGCCTCCGTGATGGAGGTAGCTTAGCAGTGGGGAGCAGGAATATTTGGGGATTGTGTTCGTTCGGCAGGACGCCGGAGGAAGAGGCACTGGAAAGTACTAGGTCGCGGAACTGAAATTTAAGTAAGTGCATGAAAAATGATAATTTATCTGTGGGTTGAAACTCTACTGGATCAATCTTGATTGCCTTGGCTGGATCGGTTACGTCCTACGCGGCTGCACGCGTAAATCGTTAGTCTAAATAATCAAGAAGTAAGTGCTTAAATGACTTAGATAGGTGGGCGAATTAAACAAGCAGCCAACTAGAATTGGCTGCACTCTTTAAAGTGTTCTTTAAGTTATGGATGCTTGCCAGCTTTACACAAAGTTTCCCACTCATCGAGCATGTCAGCGATAATCATGGCATCTTCACCATTTTTCTTGTGGAATGCATTGCTCCATTGGTCGACACAACTATCTATGTCGGCTTGATTGGATGATTTTGTTGAGACGTTCTGCAAGGCTGGAGCAGCTTTACCACCCGCTTCCGGACCAGTACCTTTCAGGTATGCTACGATGCGACCATCTTCAGCGTTTCCTAGATAGTATCCACGTAACAGAACTACGGGAGTTTTTGGGGTTTGCTGTATTTGTCCTGCGTACTCATTAGTTGAGTCCCATAAGCCGCTGTCGCGCTGGTATTGGTATTCGCAGACCCCCTGTATGCAGAACACAGCACCGCGAGTTTCCAGCACCCTCACGCTGCCATCCTGCATCTTGTAGGGTAGTCTGCCAGGAGCGTCTTCAGGTACGCAGTCCAACCAGGCAGAGTTTCGTTTGCTTGTAGGGCACTCTTGTATTTCGCTTGCTTGCCAAGCAGATGCGCCTAAAGAATATGCACTCGAAACGAAACCAAGTAGAGCGATCAATAAGAATTTCTTCTTCATGTGGACGTTTCCTTTTGTCGAGTAGGTAGAATTGTAATAATCCGGATTAATTCGCCACGTAGGTAGAGCGCTAGGCGAGGATTACGTCAGGGTTGGGGTATCGCTACGATGATCGCGAAGCAGGTGCTTACCGATCACCAGTCGTGCGGCATAGCTAATGGCGCCACACGCAGGTGATGTCAGATATTCGAGATCATTTTTTCTTGTATGTAACTATCAGTGTGCTCACGACGAAATATTTTGCTATTTCGTAGTCTGGGTCATACGTGGCGATGTTGTGAGCTGCTATCGCCAATCCTGCGGCTAAACCACCTATTACACTCCATGCAGTTGCAGCCACTGCGGCGATCCGGCCTGCAACATATACACGACAGCTTAAACCTTCTGCTTCGATGAGTTTTTCAATTGTTTCGACGGTGTTCCCAAAGGAGTAGGTGGGGATGTCTTTTATCGTGAATGTCTTCTTCTGAGAAATGAGCTTGGATATTTCTTCGTTGGTAATGCTAGAGGCCGAGTAGACACCAGTATCCATTGCAAAACTCCTTCTTGTTTATAGCAGGCATGTCAGGTTGTCATGCTTGAACAGATGAGATGAGAAACTGATTTTTAGCCACTGCTAACGGAGAGGTCATAAATCTTCGTTGAAAGTGCTGTGGAGCAAACACAAGTGGCACAAATGTCCATGTGGACCTCTACTGGAACAGACAAATTTGGTCAGTATTGGCGAGCGACCTAGAAGTCAAAGGGTTACGTATGAAACGTAGGAGTCAAAAGGAAAACGCTCTATCTTTAAGTTGTTGATTCCCATGACTTCATCAACAGCCAACGTCTCTCCGGGAAACATTTTTGCATTCAGTTCATCGAATACAACGATTGCTCCTTTTGGCATTCTTGGGAGAAATGTCTCAAGCAGAACTTTCGTCGGCTGATAAAGATCGACGTCTAGGTATAAAAGGCTTACCACGAGATGGGGGTTGCTCTCTAGATATTTTTTTGCAGTGTTGGCAATGTCTCCCCGGATTAACTCGACTTTTTGAATATGTGATAGTGGACGGTTGATATCATAAATATCTACCGCATTAAGTACATCTTCATAGGCCGACCCTCGCAACGCACCTTCTTCTAGTAAAGACCCATCACCACCAGCAGTGTCGCTTTCATGAATTGATGGAAAGCCTTCGAATGTATCAAATCCAATGATTTTACGGGTATGGTTTACTGGTTCTAGAATGGATGAAAGCTTGGCCCACGCCAACGTCCCTCCACCGTGCAGCACTCCACCCTCGATAATACTTCCATTCACGCCAAGAATTTTCTTAAATAACTCATATTTGGTTAGAAACTTGGCGATTGATTGTCTTGAAGCGTATTTTGTAAATGCATCAAGCTTGCTGGCCAGCGGATCATCATTGTTCAGGAATAAGGATTCCATCGCAGCAAACTGTTGAATATCTGCTGAGGATTGATTTTTAGGTTCGCGATAGTGGGCGGTCTTAGACATTGACAGTGCCTCTCATGGAATGGGATGGTTTTTTATCACTGGCGGTGTAACGAATCTGAATGGAATATCTTATGTTTTCTGAGAAGTTGAAATTGGATGAGTGCACTAGTAGTGAGCTGAAAAATAGCGCATCACCTTGCACCATTTCTACCAATCTCACTTCACGATCATAGATGCCCTGGGGAATATTTTTCTTACCTGAAGCATAACTGTGCTCCAGTCGCCCCAGTTTATGCGTGCCCGGCATCACCGAGAGGCACCCTTGGGGGACGCTGGTGTCTTGCAAGGGAATCCAGACGGTCAACTCGGTTTCATTGCCTTTTACGTAGTAATCATCTTGATGCCAATAGGCGAGCTCTCTGGACTCAAAAGGCGTGTCTATCCTTAACACTATTTTTAAATAAATGGCTGGGTTGGAAATAAATGATCTGACTATATTGGTAAGGACATTTGATTTGCCAAGATTGATCAGGCTCTCGTGATTTTGTAATGTGTCATAAATTTTAGTAACGGTATCTGGGTAAAGCCGAAGGTAATCTGCCAGCTCTTTTGAGTGAATACTTTCACAAGGAAAATGCTGAGTCATTACCTCAAGTATGACCGCTTCAATCTCTGAAAAATCTTTGCTTTCGAGCAAGCCTTCAGCGAGATAAAAGCCAGTATCGCTATAGGTGTCAGCTATCGACTCCCGACTGTCCACATTAGCGGTCTTATTCATAACGCCTCCACCTTATCCTCAGCAGTTTTATTTTCCGGGCAATTGCAATACGTCATTCTTCCAATACAACCCAACATCTAATCATCTGTGGGCATCGAAGCGCTTCCACGAGCGGTGTTGAGCTGACCTACGTGACGCTGCGATTGCTAGGGCTTGCAATCCCGTTACTCCTCATTCGGTTCAGAGTTGAGAATTTTTCTCATTTTCTCTGCAAAAAGCTCGGTTGCATCTAGAATCAAAATACTACCAAAACGGTAGCATTTAAAAAAGCCTCGCTCTGCACGATGCTGGTTTTGCATCTGGATCGTGTCGATGTATGTATTGGGAAAGCGAATCAAGCAGGCGCGCGTTCTTGTTGGCCTATCGCAGGAGGGGCTTGGGCTAGAGGCTGGCTTGGACGAAATGTCTGCGAGTACCCGTATGAATCGCTATGAGTTGGGTAGGAGGGTTCCTAGCCCCGACTTTGTGGAGCGGTTAGGCAAAGTACTCAACGTACCAGCAGCTTTTTTCTATGCCGTCGACGAGGACGAAGCTGAGTTGTTAGTCAAGTTCCACAGGCTCAGTCCATCAGATCGCAAGCAATTGATGAAATACTTGGCAGATTTGGACAGTTAGTGATGGTCGGCCAACGCTTACAATTTCGCGGTGTAGGTGTAGCAGTGAAACGGGACCATGCGCGTCATGGGCTGACGTTGCCTAGCCAGTAGGTACTGGCTAGGCGTTTGCGAGACGGGGGCTCTTCAGGCCACCAGTAGCAGGGCAGTGTTGAGTGCTCGTTGTTTGATGAGTGCACCTTGGCCAAACCAGGCTGTGTCCATACGGTACTCGCTGCTGCGAGCGCGGCGCTCGTGGTCGACATACTCAGTCACCGCGTTGAGCAGACCCCAGGCCGTGCTTTTGGCCGCCTCCAGTTCCGCACCTCGGCCGTGACCTTCATACAGGCTCAGCATCTTAGTTAAGGCCCGCTCATTCGAGAGGCCGGTCCGCTCGGGGTTGCCCGTCTGCACCTCGCTTAACACGCTGCGCAGAAAATCTTTGGCTTCACGGTCTTGCACCTTGCGTTCGGCGAGCATCCGCATGCGGTACATGAAATCGTCCCATTGCGAGACGGCGATGCCCAATTGCTGCTTCACGACCTGTGGATTGAAACGGGTGCTGTGCGGGACCTTGATCGCCTGGCTGGCGCCATTGACCGCAATACTCAGGGTGTTATTGCAGACGACGCGAACGGTGGTTGGCGTCGCCGTGGTGGCCAGCGTCCCGTCGCAGGAAGTGGCCAGCAGTAAATAGCCATTGACCACGTCATTGCCTTTGAGCGCGGCTGACTGTCCCGTCCGTGCCAAAGCCCAGAGTTTTCGTCCGCCTTTCAGGACGCCAGCAGTCTCCAGTTCATAACCAGAGCGTTCGGTCAGATCACGGTAAAACTCCAGGACCTCACGGGGTTGGACCACCTGGTAGCGTTTCGAAACGACGGACAGGGCTTCTTTGCTATCCGACCGGTAGAGCACCTTCTGTTCTGGAAACGAATGGATGGTGCCGAGGTGACCGACGGCATCCTCCATGAAGCGCACGGGCGATTCTTGGATCTGCCAGTTCATACCGGCTTCTTGTTGCCAGACTTCCAGCGGTTGCTTGGGCGAGAGCTGATTGCCCAGGCCATGCCAGGGCGTAGCGCCAACGTAAGCCATTTGTTCGATGAGGTGTGCCATGGGGATCTTCCTTTTCATAGGCGCAAGGCGAAGCCGCTGAGTATTCAGCAGGGACCAGTCGGCGTGCGGAGTGTTGATCGAGCGGGGGAGAAACGATGGATGGTGAATAGCGGTTGCTTCAAGCGGGAGATGAGCTGTTCACGCGGAATGACGGCTGCTAAACGAAAGTCCGCAGTCGAGGCAGAGGTAATTGTCCAAAACCCGTTCATCGACGATCTCGCCGAGTTTTGCACCCGCGATGCAGCCGGTCGCCGCACCTGCTAATCCGCCGAGAATGGCGCCGGCAATTCCGCCAACGGCGACCCCAGGAGGGCCGGCGATGACGCCGATAACGGCGCCAACCTCGGCCCCGGCCATTGCCCCGGTGACCCCTTGGGCGGCACCACCGACGGTGCCGATGAGGGCCCCGATTTTCTTGGCAACATCTTTGGTCATTACAGAGGCTGATTGGCAGCCTGGACACTGGATTGTCATGAGCGCTTTCCTTTTATAGAGAGATGAAGTCATTGCGCGGGCATAGAGCCAATCAAGCAAGCCGCTTACGCGACCTGCCTGACTGGTGAGCTATCGAGGCCTGGTTGTGATGGTTAATGCGGAGAGATGCAAATTCGTGATGTGTGACTACGAATTTGTTGAGTGCGATTCGATTGGCGCCGAATTTTCTTGCGAACTGAGCTTGGGGGGGATTCCTTGCAGTTGTCTGTATTCAAGCCAGTTGTTCCCCAACGCGGGTGGTGGTGCCCTTAATGACACCCTTCAGCAATACATACTCGGGTTGACCTCAAGGTGCCCGATTTTGCTTTTCGGTGCTCAGTCACTCACGAGCGCTAAACGGAATTTGCTCGGGTTGGCCCCGAAAACTCTCAGCATCAACCTACGCAGTGCAGTCGCATCTTCGTAGCCCACGTGTTCTGCGACCTGCTCAATCGTCATTCGGCTAGTCTCGATCAGCATCCGGGCACGATTGAGCCGGACGCTTTGCAGGAGTGCCAAAGTACTTTTCCCCGTAGCCGCCTGGACGTGCCGCGAGAGTGTTCGCGTGGACATCGCGAACTCTTGCGCCAGCGCCGCGACACTTGGAGGATTTGGCAGTGCTGATTCGATACGTTGCGTCAGGCGAGTGACCAAATCGCTGCCGTTGGAAAGCATCATTGGAACGATGAAGGGGGACTGAGCCTGGCGACCATCAATCAAAAGCACTCGGCCCACCGTGTCAGCGAGGGCTGCTCCAAAACGTGACCGCAACAAATGAAGCATCAGATCGGTTTGCGCAAAGGCCGCTCCAGCGGTGGTCACCGGGCCATCGGCGCAAACCATTCGGTCCGTATCGACGATGCAGCGCGATTCGAGTTGGCGCAATTCAGCTGCCAGCCACCATGACGTTGTCACTCGGCGTCCAATCAGCAACTGCGCAGCCTGCAGCAGGAAAACACCCGTACACGACGCCGCCACTGAACCACCGTTTGCTTCGTGCGCCTTGATGGCCTGGATCGCACGTTGTGCATCGTCGCTCGCCAGTCGTCCTGCTACGTCATGGGCGCTCTCGACACCCAGGCCCGGAACGATCCAGATGCTTTTGTCAGGAGGCATTCGGGGCATTGGTGTCACGTCCACGCTCAACCCGCCACTGAGCCGTACGGACTTCCTGTTCGGGGAAATGAGGCGCCACGTCGGGCAACTCACCTTGAGGCGCGGTGCCATCGCGACGGCAGTGTTCAGTATGTCCAGCGTGACGGCAACGCTGGTCGCATAGGCTCCAGGGAGAACAAGGATGGTGAAATCATGCATTGTCTTAAATAGCCTGAAAAGAGTCATAACGGACACTCGAAGCCTACTGTCTTTCAGCTCCTAATGCACTACACCTCAAGCACTGGAGCTATTC
>Ga0209888_1000820_pt1 | contig 12048 bp, 10 predicted proteins | sample OrgsoiDNA_201059_FD_185807 | JGI IMG/M metagenome (GOLD analysis project Ga0209888, IMG submission 185807) | Permafrost soil microbial communities from the Arctic, to analyse light accelerated degradation of dissolved organic matter (DOM) -... | ecosystem: Environmental > Terrestrial > Soil >...
ACAGACTCTTGGCGGCGAAGGTATCGCATTGGTTGAGTTGCCCTTGGGCGAAGCCGGTCTTGAACCAGCGCACCCGTTGCGCAGAGGTGCCGTGGGTGAAGGAGTCCGGCACCACGCGTCCCTGACCCTGCTGCTGGAGGCGATCATCACCGATTGCGCTGGCGGCATTCAAGGCTTCTTCGACATCGCCAGGCTCCAGCCATTTCAAGCGTTGCTGCGCGTGATAGGCCCAGACCCCGGCCAGGCAATCGGCTTGTAGTTCCTGGTGGACCAGCAAGCCGTCGGCGCCTTCCATCTTTTGTCCCTGCTGGCGGGCCGCCTGCATCTTGGCGGACACGCCGAGCAGGTTTTGCACGTGATGGCCGACTTCGTGGGCGATCACATAGGCCTGGGCAAAATCCCCGGCGGCCTTGAAGCGTTGGGACATCTCGCGGAAAAAATCCAGGTCCAGATAGACTTGTTGATCCGCCGGGCAATAGAACGGCCCGGTGGCGGAGGAGGCCAGGCCGCAGGCGGAGGCGACCCGTCCGCGAAACAGCACCAGTGTCGGGTCTTTGTATTGACGACCCGCCTGCTGGAAGATCTGGCCCCAGGTGTCTTCGGTGTCACCGAGAATGGCCCGGACGAAGTCCGCCTGCTCATCGTTGGCCGGCGGTGCCTGGCGGGTCTGCTGGGTGGTGGCTAAAGGTTGTTGGTTGAGTTGGTGGCTGAGTTCTCCGAGAATCTGCATGGGGTCCTGGCCCGTGAGCAGACCGATGCCGACGATCAACACGACGGCCGCCAGGCTCAAGCCTTTGCCACCGCCAAAACGCAGACCGCCACTCCCGGCATTGCTGTCATCGCGAGCATCCACCACGTTGTCGCTGCGCCGTCCTTTTCTCCAGAGCATGTGGGAATCCTCTTGTTGCTGTCGCAATGAGTGTTGCTGCTGAGGCGGGTGAGCGCCAGTCCGGTCGTCAGGCCATACAGATAGAAGCTGGAAGCCGGGTATCACTCACTTACCGCATTCGCGCAGCACTCGTCGCCTCCCGCGCCATTTGCAACTCGGCTCCTTGTAGCCAGCGGCCGTAGTATTCCTTCAGCTCTTGCTCCCATCCGATGACCTCATCCAGCACATGCTCGGCGTGCTCGCGCGAAAGCGCGAAGTGGGTGTGATGGCTGAGCAGGTTCTGGCGGCTGATCTGGGTTCCTTCGCGGCCAACGGCCATGGCCAGTGTCTGGGCGGGCCCTTCATCCAGAATTGGTAACACGTCATACATCGGTGAAAGGCGCCACTGGCCTCCCATCCAGATGATGGCGTGGTTGCGTGGGTGATCGTCACTGTTACCGGCCAGCGCGTTGTAGCACATCCGTTTGAAGAGCTCCTGCAAGTCCTCTTCGGGTACACCACGGCGGCGCATTTCATCGGCGACTGCAGCATAGCGCCAGTCGTGTTGGGCCATCCATTCCGCGTCCAGCAAGGTGAGCGCGCTGAGCATGGGGATGCGACGGCCACCCTCGGCCAACGGCGTCCGATCAAATCTCTCTATCAGCAGCGTGGATGGGGTTTCGGCATGCAAGGCGGTTCGGGCGACGTTCAGGCCCTTGGAGGCCGCGAAGGTCATGCACGCATACTCGACAGCGGGCAGGTCGAATTGGTCAAAACGGTCGCGAGGTTTGGCCAGAATCAACATCCCGCGATCCTGCAGGGTGCGTTTGGGACGAGCGCCGCCCAGAGAGGAGCGTTGTTGGCGCAGATTCAGTATTGAGACGGACTCCTGATCCAATTGGCTGTTGTATACCGCTTCGCATGCTTCGACGAATTTCGCCAGGCCTCTTAATGTCGGCGCGGGCTCGGTCCCCAGACCGGACGCAGGCAAGGTGGCTTTCCCAACCATGAGGTTGCCAATGCGGTCGCTGTTCGGTGACTTGAGCAGGAAGTCGAGGGTTGTCAGTTCCTGGCCGTAGACACGGTGCAGCAGGCGCTCCCCCCAGCCATCGGGCATGGCGTCGTTGATGAATCCAGGGATGCCACGATTCTTCGTGATGCCGCTATAGGCTTCAGCGCGCAGCGGATAGTTGATCGGGTCGGGCACCCAGCCGTTGCTGGCCACGTAGTCGGGTGCGTACAAAAACTCGCCGATCCGGCCCTGGAGCATCAGTCGTCCAAGGGTGATGACTTCGCCTGTCTGCGGGTGTTCCATGTAGAGGTAGGCTCGGGACATCAGAAGTCCCCCGTCTTGGGTTTGGACAGGCGAACACGCTTCGAGGAAAGGCTTGTATGCCTATCCTCATCGGTGACGTACTTGGTTATTTGCGAGGTGTTTTCGATGCCATCCAGTGAGCCGAAAATCATCTCGTTTATGCCCAGGCGCCAGAGCACTAGCATGAAAGACCTGAGGTCCACGAGCGCTGAGCCATTTTCGATTTTGCGCAACGTATGCTCGGAAATCCCCAGGCTGGATTTGAAATCTGACTGGCGCAGGCCCATGTCCAGGCGCTTGGCTTTTACGAGAAGCCCGATTTTACTGAGGGTATCGCTACAGCCTACTGGGAAGAAAGCGTTCATAACACTTACCGAGGTTAATCTTATCTTGGATAAGACTCACTGTAGCATGTATTATTTTTTCGTGATGTTTTATAAGGCTGACAATTGTGAGCCTTAAGTTAGATAATACTTACGGTGGTGAGTTTTATGATTTGCTCGCTCTCCGTCCGATCATCCGCCCTCGCGCTTGCGAAGTGCTGTGGCCTGAAGGCTCCAGCCATATACGCTGGCCAATGATCGGCTCGCCACTTGACGCCTTTTCATTCCAGGAGAATACTCGGTAAAAATTCATATAGATGACTGGATAACTACAAGAATGAATGCCCTTTCCAGCGACGAACGCCTGCCCCTTTATCAACGTCTGCGGGACGAACTGGCCCGGCAAATAGCCAACAACCGCTGGCGCCCGGGCGAAGCCATTCCCACCGAAACGGTGCTGGCCGGTGAGTATCAGCTGTCCATCGGCACCGTGCGCAAGGCCATCGACAAGCTGGTGGAGGAGGGCATCCTCGAACGCCATCAGGGCCGTGGCACCTTTATCCGCCGTCCGCAGTTCCAGTCTTCGCTGTTCCGCTTTTTCCGCTTCCAGACCCTGGCCGGTGAACGCCAGGTCCCCGAAAGCCGAATCCTCAATATCGATTCCCTGCCCGCGCCCTCCGCCGTCAGCCAGGCCCTGGGGCTGCCGCCCGAGGCCGAGGTGATTCGTATGGTCCGTCTGCGACTGCTGGAAGGTGCGCCGGTGCTGGCCGAGGAAATCTGGCTGCCCAAGGGGCCGTTCCAGGCGCTGTTGAGCGCCGACCTGGACCAGCAGGGGCCGCTGCTCTATCCGATCTACGAGGAACTCTGCGGTCAGGTTGTCGCCTGTGCCGAGGAAACCCTCACCGCCGAAGCCGTGGGCGAGGTGCATGCGCGGTTGTTGCAGATCGAGGCCAACAGCCCGGTGGTGGTGATCGAGCGACTGGCCCGTGACTACGCCGGCCAGCCACTGGAATGGCGGCGCTCCCGTGGCCAGGCCAGCCACTTCCGCTACAGCGTCGAGATTCGCTGAGTCCTGACCCGCTTCCTGTTCACCTATAAGGATAAGAAATCATGTTTAGTTGGTATCGCGACATCACCTCGAGGGAGCGCAAGACATTCTGGGCCTGCTTTGGCGGCTGGTCCCTGGACGCACTGGAAGTGCAAATGTTCGGCCTGGCGATTCCCGCCCTGATCGCCGCCTTCGCCCTGAGCAAGGGTGACGCCGGGTTGGTCAGCGGCGTGACCCTGATCAGTTCGGCCATCGGTGGCTGGCTCGGCGGCACGCTGTCCGACCGCTATGGCCGGGTCCGCACCTTGCAATGGATGATCCTCTGGTTCTCGCTGTTCACCTTTCTCTCGGCCTTTGTCACCGGCTTCAACCAACTGCTGATCGTCAAGGCGCTGCAAGGCTTCGGCATCGGCGGCGAATGGGCGGCGGGCGCGGTGCTGATGGCCGAGACCATCCAGGCCCGGTTCCGCGGCAAGGTCATGGGCGCGGTACAGAGCGCCTGGGCGATCGGCTGGGGCGCGGCGGTCGGGGTGTTCACGCTGATCTATACCTTCGTGCCCGAGGCCATGGCCTGGCGCGTGATGTTCCTGGTGGGCTTGTTGCCGGCGCTGCTGGTGATTTATGTGCGGCGCAGTGTGGTCGAACCCGACAGCGCGCAACGCCAGGCCAAGGCCGAGAGCCGTGGCCTGTTGGCGTCGATGGCGGCTATCTTCCGTCCCGAGTTGCTGCGGGTGACGCTGCTTGGCGGCATTCTTGGCCTCGGGGCGCACGGCGGTTACCACGCGGTGATGACCTGGCTGCCGACCTTCCTCAAGACCGAACGCAACCTGTCGGTGTTGAGTTCCGGCGGCTACCTGGCGGTGATCATCGTTGCGTTCTGGTTTGGCTGTGTGGTCAGCGGTCTGTTGCTGGACCGAATCGGCCGGCGCAAGAACATCTTCCTGTTCGCCTTTTGCTGTGTGATCACGGTGCAGTGTTATCTGTTCCTGCCACTGAGCAACACCCAGATGCTGTTCCTCGGCTTTCCCCTGGGCTTCTTCGCCGCCGGGATCCCGGCCAGCCTGGGCTCGTTTTTCAATGAGCTGTATCCGGCGGATGTTCGCGGTGCCGGCGTGGGCTTTTGCTACAACTTCGGTCGTGTGCTGTCGGCGGTGTTTCCGTTCATGGTCGGGCATATGAGCGAGTCGATGTCCCTTGGCTCGGCCATCGGTATCGATGCGGGGATCGCCTACGGCGTGGCGGTACTGGCCGCGTTGGCGCTGCCGGAAACCAAGGGGCGCAATCTGCAGGAGGCCACGACGGATGCGATGCCAGCCAAGAATGCTGGCGTGGCCCGTCAGGCCTGATTCAACCTTTTCTGCGCCGCCCCGTGCGCCGCTTCAGCCATAGATGAGTTCCATGCCCGAGACTTGCCCACTGCCGATTAGCGGCATCGATGCCCATGCCCATGTTTTCGAACGCGGCCTGGGGCTTGCGAGCGTGCGCCGTTATGCGCCGGATTACGATGCGACCCTGGCCGATTACCTGGAGCGCTTGCAGGAAAACGGCCTGAGCCACGGCGTGCTGGTGCAACCGAGTTTCCTTGGCACCGACAACAGCTATCTGCTGGCGGCGTTGCAGCAGGCGCCCGAACGGTTGCGCGGGGTGGTGGTGGTCGAGCGCGATATTGCTTTCAGTGAGCTGGCGCGGATGGCCGTGCTCGGGGTGGCGGGTGTGCGCTTGAACCTGATGGGACAGCCGTTGCCGGACTTTGCCGACGCGTCGTGGCAGGTATTTTTCGGCCATTTGCGCCGCCTCGACTGGCATGTCGAAGTGCATCGCGAACTGGAGGATTTGCCGGCGCTGGTCCAGCCGCTGCTGGCGCTGGGTTGCAAGGTGGTGGTCGATCATTTTGGCCGTCCCGATGCACGGCTTGGGGTCGAGCAAGCGGCTTTTGCCCGTCTGCTTGAGCTGGGTGAAAGCGGGCGTTTGTGGATCAAGGTTTCAGGTATCTACCGGCTGGGCGGGACGCCGATGGAAAACCTGCATTTCGCCGAGAAGGCCTTGTCGCTGATGTTGCAAACCCTGGGACCGGATCGCTTGCTGTGGGGCAGCGATTGGCCGCACACGCAGCATGAGCAGGAGGTGAAGTTCAGCTCGGAGCTTGATCGTCTGCGTCGTCTGGCCTGCGCGGCGCCATTGCGCCAGCATCTGCTGTGCAACACGGCGGCGGAGTTGTTCGGGTTTGTGAAGGATTGACGCGGACTGTAGGAGCAGGGCTCGCCCGCGAAGTTTTTGGTGCTCTTACGGGCCTCTTCGCTGGCAAGCCAGGCTCCTACAGGTTGCGTGGGGGCTGATATCTTCTGGTAAGCATCAGCCCTCGCTCGGACTCAGCGGCGGGTCAGCAACACCCCGGATTCCATATGATGGGTCCAGGGGAATTGATCGAACAGCGCGCAGCGTTCGATGCGGTGGGTATCGTGCAATTGCGCGATATTCGCCGCCAACGTCTCCGGGTTGCAGGAGATGTACAGGATATTGTCGAAACGCCGGGTCAGCTCGCAAGTGTCCGGGTCCATCCCGGCCCGCGGTGGGTCGACGAACACACTGCCGAACTCATAGCTTTTCAGGTCTATGCCGTGCAGGCGGCGGAACGGGCGAACCTCGTTCAACGCTTCGGTCAGTTCCTCGGCGGACAGGCGCACCAGGGTCACGCTGTCCACGCCGTTCTCGTCGAGGTTGCTCAAGGCTGCATTCACCGAAGTCTTGCTGATCTCGGTGGCCAGTACCTTGCGCACCCGGGTCGCCAGCGGCAGGGTGAAGTTGCCGTTGCCGCAATACAACTCCAGCAGATCGTCGGAACGCTCGCCCAGGGCGTCATAGGCCCAGTTGAGCATCTTCTGGTTCACCGTGCCGTTGGGCTGGGTAAAGGCGCCCTCCGGTTGCCGGTAGCTGAAGGTGCGCCCGGCAATCTCGAATTTCTCCACCACGTAGTCGTGGCCGATCACCACGCGCTTGCCCTTGGAGCGGCCGATGATGCTGACACCCAGGTCGGCGGCCAGCTTCTCGGCGGCGGTCTGCCAGTGCTCATCCAGCGGACGGTGGTAGCACAGGGTGATCATCGCGTCGCCCGCCAGGGTGGTCAGGAACTCCACCTGGAACAGCTTGTGACTCAGGGGCGCGCTGGCTTGCCAGGCGGCCTTGAGCTTGGGCATCAGCTCATTGATGCGCAGGCTGGCGATGGGGAATTCCTCGATCAGGATCGGCGTGCGCTTGTCATCCTGGGAAAACATCGCGTAGTGGCGCTCGCCCGCTTCGCGCCAGAGGCGGAACTCCGCCCGCAGGCGAAAGTGCTGCAAGGGCGAGTCGAACACCCGTGGCTCGGGTGCATCGAACGGCGCCAGCAGGTCGCGCAAGCGCGCGACCTTGTCTTCGAGCTGAGCGGTGTAGGTGTTGGAATCAAAAGTCATGCGTTGAACCAGCCCAGCTTGATCACGAACAGTATCGACAGAATCACCAGCGCCGGGTTCAGTTCGCGGGCGCGACCGGACAGCAGCTTGATCGCGGTCCAGGCAATGAAGCCGAACGCGATGCCATTGGCGATGGAATAGGTGAAGGGCATGGCCAGGGCGGTGACCACCACGGGTGCGGCTTCGGTGATGTCTTCCCAGTTGATTTCCGCCAGGCCCGAGGTCATCAGCACGGCGACGAACAGCAGCGCCGGTGCGGTGGCGAACGCCGGGACGCTACCGGCCAGCGGGGCGAAGAACAGCGCCAGGAGGAACAGCACGGCCACCACTACGGCAGTCAGGCCGGTACGGCCACCGGCACTGACGCCCGCCGCCGACTCGATGTAGCTGGTGGTGGTCGAGGTGCCCAGCAGCGAGCCGGCCATGGCGGCGGTGCTGTCGGCGATCAGTGCGCGACCCATTTTCGGCATGTGGCCGTCCTTGCCCATCAGCCCGGCGCGCTTGGCGACGCCGATCAGGGTTCCGGAGTTGTCGAACAGGTCGACGAACAGGAAGGCGAAGATCACGCTGACCAGGCCGATGTTCAGGGCGCCCTTGATATCCAGTTGCAGGAAGGTCGGGGCCAGCGACGGCGGTGCCGAGATGATCCCGCCGAACGGGCTGAAGCCCATCAGGATCGAGACGATGGTCACGCCGAGGATACCGATCAGCACCGCGCCACGGACTTTCAGGGCATCCAGGGCGACGATGGCGGCAAAGCCCAGGGTCGCGAGGATCGGTGCCGGTTGCTTGAGGTCACCGAGGCCGACCATGGTCGCCGGGTTGCTGACCACGATACCGGCATTGTGCAGGGCGATCAGCGCCAGGAACAGGCCGATGCCGGCGGCAATCGCCGAGCGCAGCGGCAGCGGGATGCTGTTGATGATCCATTCGCGGATGCGGAAGATCGACAGCAGGAAGAAGCACACCGCCGAGATGAACACCGCTCCCAGCGCGACCTGCCAGGTATGGCCCATGTGCAGGACCACGGTGTAGGTGAAGAAGGCGTTCAGGCCCATGCCCGGCGCGAGGGCGATCGGGTAGTTGGCGATCAGGCCCATGACCGTCGAACCGATGGCTGCGGCCAGGCAGGTGGCGACAAACACCGCGCCCTTGTCCATGCCCGTTTCACCGAGGATGCTCGGGTTGACGAACAGAATGTAGGCCATGGCCAGGAAGGTGGTGACGCCCGCGAGTATCTCGGTGCGGACATTGGTGTTGTGTGCCTTGAGTTGAAACAGCCTTTCCAGCATCTCTGCTCCCCCGTGGCGCACTCGGCGCCGTGAATGAATCGATCCCCAAACAGCCAAGCACAGACTCTAGCGGCCTGATGAGCTTCTGTCTGTGGAAAAAAAGCCGCGCATCATACCAGTGGTTTGTGCCGGTTGGCTGCGCGTTGCAAGCAAGATGCCAGGACATGGGCAAAAAAAATCTCCTGGCGCGGGGCATCGGTGTCGTCGTCGAGTCCATCAGGCATACTGCTGGCTCCTGTCGGAGGGATTTATGAGCAGTCGAGTGAAGAGTCTGGTCCTGGGTATGGGCATGGTGATGGCCAGTACGGTGCTGACGGCGTCTGCCGCGCCGGCCCAGGCGCTGATCGGCGTGGGCCTCTATACGGTGGTGTCCAAGGGCTGTGTCGAGGACGTGTCCGACGGTCGCACGCAAACCCAATGCGCCCATCGCGGGCCGATCACCGTGACGGTGGTGGAGTCGGGCTATGGCCACGGTATGCTGGCCTTTCTCAACGGCGTCCCCCTGCCATACGCCACGCGCAGTTCACTCTGCGAGTTCCAGCGGCCGTTCGCGCCTTGCACCAGCGGCAAGGTGGTGGGTTACAAGTTCACCTATGTGTTTGAACTGGACAGCCAGGAGGTCGGCACTTTCGTCGTCGCCGATCGTTCGCTGACGGCACCGGTGCGGACCCTGGGTGCGCAAATTCAAATCGCCGCCTACTAGGCGACTTTCGCAGGCTCGGCCGTTTGTGCCGGTTGACCCGGGGCTTCGTGCATACGGTCGCGTCGGGCCAGGGTTGGAAACAGTTTCATCCAGCTCCCGGTGATCACCAGGGTGCCGATGCCGCCCATCACCACCGCGGGTACGGTACCGAACCAGTGGGCCGTCAGCCCCGACTCGAATTCGCCGAGCTGGTTGGAGGCGCCGATAAACAGCCCGTTCACGGCGCTGACCCGGCCGCGCATCTCGTCCGGGGTCTCCAACTGCACGAAGGACGCGCGGATCACCATGCTGATCATGTCCGCCGCGCCCAGCACCACCAGCACCGCCAGGGAGAACCAGAACGAGGTCGACAGGCCGAAGGCGATGGTTGCCACGCCGAACACGCCGACGGCGGTGAACATGATCCGTCCGACCTTGCGCTCCACCGGGAAGCGTGCCAGCCACAGCGACATCAGCAGGGCGCCCACCGCCGGGGCCGAGCGCAGCAGGCCCAGGCCCCAGGCGCCGGTCAGCAGGATGTCCTTGGCGAATACCGGCAGCAGGGCCGTGGCGCCGCCCAGCAGCACGGCGAACAGGTCCAGGGAAATGGCCCCGAGAATGTCCGGGCGACTGCGGATAAAACGAATCCCCGCCAACAGCGAGTGCAGGGTCGCCTTGCCCTTGTTCAGGGCGGTCTGCCGCGCCGGCAGGTTGAGCATCAGTGAGCAGGCAATCACATACAGGGCCACGGTGGGCCCATAAACCCAGGTGCTACCCAGGGCGTAGAGCAACCCCCCGAGAGCCGGGGCGACGATGGTCGCCAGTTGCTGGGCCGACTGCGCGGCGGCCACGGCGCGGGGGAACAGTGCCGCCGGGACGATGGAGGGCAGCAGCGCCTGGGTGGTGGGCATTTCGAAAGAGCGCGCCGCCCCCAGCAGGAACGCCAGGATAAAGATCATTTCCCGGGTCACGTGGTTGGTCGCGCTGCCGATGGCCAGGCTCAGGGCGATCAGCGCCTGCAATGACTGGCACAGCGCCGCGACCTTGCGCCGGTCGTAGCGGTCGGCGACATGCCCGGTGTGCAGCATGAACAGCACCCGCGGAGCGAACTCCACCAACCCCACCAGGCCCAGGTCCAGCACGTTCCCGGTCAACTGATAGAGGTTCCAGCCGATGGCCACGGTGAGCATCTGGAAGCCGCTGGCGGTAAAGATCCGCGCCAGCCAGAAAGCCAGGAAAGGACGGTGGTGGCGCAGCAACAACGGCGTCTCGGTGGGCATCGGGGGACTCGTCTGGGCAGGGGACAAGGCAGATTATCATTCCCATGTAACAAAAAGTTGCTGAGCTGCCTATGTTTTCTCCGGATCAGTTGGCATCTGCGCCTGAGGCAACCTGTCACGCGGCAAAAGACCACACAACCCGGTCGTCGGAATGGGACTACTCTTTGAACGTTGATTGATCCGGATCAATACCTGACAGAGGAAGCATTATGTTCGGTTTGGAGGCGCTAGATCTCGCCCGAATCCAATTCGCGTTTACCATCTCCTTCCATATCCTGTTCCCGGCGATCACCATCGGCCTGGCGAGTTACCTGGCGGTACTCGAAGGCTTGTGGCTGAAGACGCACAACGATACCTACCGCGATCTGTACCATTTCTGGTCGAAGATCTTTGCCGTCAACTTCGGCATGGGCGTGGTCTCCGGGTTGGTCATGGCCTATCAGTTCGGGACCAACTGGAGTCGCTTCTCCGACTTCGCCGGCGCGGTCACCGGGCCGCTGCTGACCTATGAAGTGCTCACGGCGTTCTTCCTCGAAGCCGGTTTCCTCGGCGTGATGCTGTTCGGTTGGAACCGCGTCGGACGGGGCCTGCATTTCTTCTCCACGGTGATGGTGGCCATCGGTACGCTGGTCTCGACCTTCTGGATTCTCTCGTCCAACAGCTGGATGCAGACGCCCCAGGGCTACGAAATCATCGACGGCCGGGTGATCCCGGTGGACTGGTTTGCGGTGGTGTTCAACCCGTCGTTCCCTTATCGACTGATGCACATGGCCACGGCAGCGTTCGTGGCGACGGCGTTTTTCGTTGGCTCGTCGGCAGCCTGGCACCTGTTGCGCGGGCGCGATAATCCGGCGATCCGCACCATGCTCTCGATGGCCATGTGGATGGCGCTGATCGTCGCGCCGATCCAGGCGGTCATTGGCGATTTCCATGGCCTCAACACCCTCAAGCACCAGCCGGCGAAGATTGCCGCCATCGAAGGCCACTGGGAGAACGTCGGCAACGAGCCGACCCCGCTGATCCTCTTCGGCCTGCCGGACATGAAGGCCGAGAAGACCCGCTTTGCCGTGGAGATTCCCTACCTGGGCAGCCTGATCCTGACCCACAGCCTGGACAAACAGGTGCCGGCCCTCAAGGAGTTCCCGCCCGAAGACCGGCCGAATTCGACCATCGTGTTCTGGTCGTTCCGGGTCATGGTCGGTCTCGGTTTCCTGATGATCTTCACCGGGTTGTGGAGCCTGTGGCTGCGCAAGCGTGATCGCCTCTACAGCAACCGTACCTTCCTGCACCTGGCGCTGTGGATGGGACCTTCGGGCCTGATCGCGATCCTGGCCGGCTGGTTCACCACCGAGATCGGTCGTCAGCCCTGGGTGGTCTACGGCCTGATGCGCACGGCGGATGCCTCGTCCGGGCACACGCTGGTGCAAATGAGCATCACCCTGGCGCTGTTCGTCGTGGTCTATTTCTCGCTGTTCGGCGCCGGCCTGGGCTACATGATGCGCCTGGTGCGCAAAGGCCCGAAAACCAACGAAGGCGCCGAGTCGAACCAGGGTGGTCCCGGCCAGCAACGCACACCGGCCCGTCCGCTCTCCGCCGCCGATGATGGCGCCGAAGATGCTCACCACCTGAACAAGGGGAACTGAGTCATGGGTATTGATCTTCCGCTGATCTGGGCCGTGATCATCATCTTCGGCATCATGATGTACGTGGTCATGGATGGGTTCGACCTGGGGATCGGCATTCTCTTCCCCTTTATCAAGGACGACCGTGACCGCGATGTGATGATGAACA
>Ga0209888_1000821_pt1 | contig 12043 bp, 7 predicted proteins | sample OrgsoiDNA_201059_FD_185807 | JGI IMG/M metagenome (GOLD analysis project Ga0209888, IMG submission 185807) | Permafrost soil microbial communities from the Arctic, to analyse light accelerated degradation of dissolved organic matter (DOM) -... | ecosystem: Environmental > Terrestrial > Soil >...
GGCCTTCAGGGTATCCATACGCAACAGCCCATGAATGAAATAGGAGACGCCACCCAGAGCCGACTTGAGTTTTTCCGGGGTTTCAGTGGTAATTCGCGTCCCAAAACCGCCGGTCGCCATATTAATAAAATAGTGTTTATCATTAACGCGGGCCAGATCGATATCGACGGCACGTCCTTTAACTGCCAGTTGCAGGGCCTGGTCCAGCGCAGCCGGAATATCGCAGCTGGTGGCAAAATCATTTGCCGTACCCATGGGCAGTAAGCCCAGTACCGGGCGGGGACCTTCGGGCAAATTCACCAACGCGGTGGCCACTTCATTGATGGTGCCGTCACCGCCGCCAGCGATCACTGTTGCACAGCCTAATTCAACCGCTTCGTCCAGATAGCGTGCGGCGTCACCATGTTCCCATGTGGTCCGGACTTCAATGCGGGTTCCTTCCGCGCGTAAGCTATAAACCGCTTCACGCAGTGCCTCATTACCCGCCCCTTTGCCGTTTAAAATCAGCAGCGCATCGGGCGTGTTTTTCATGCTTTCCTTCATGAACGTCTCCTGTCTGTAACCTGGTTCAGACTTTACCAGTAAAGGTAGATGACAAACCAGCATCAAGGCTATCGGAATAATCAGGTAATGAAGGGGAAATTGGTGGCGTTATTATCTGCAAATCAATTAGGCAGAAAGGAATCATTCCAAATAACTGACTTCAGTTATTAATTTTAATTCTATTTAACGAGTAAGTTTATTTGTTCTATTAACAGATCACGTTATTAGTATTGCGGCTTAGTGGGCGAATAACGTTAGAACGTAATTAATCTATTGATATAAAAAGAAAAGCCAGCTCAAGGGAGATTGAGCCGGCCAAGGAGGTGGTGCTTAGTGTGGTCCGATAATTTATTTTTCATTCGTTTAATTTGCCGAAGAATAATAACTAAACAATGAAGGGGGGAATGTGACCGGTTTCTTATTTTTGATGTTATTTTAAAAAAAGAAGAATAAAAAACGCCACATAATGTGGCGTCGTTGCACAGCTAAACCGGGCGGGTATTCTACTCAGGATTTTGCATGCGGATTGCGCGTATCAGTCTCGTTCAGATTACGCAACAAAATGGCGAACTCCAGGCTTATCTCTTGCGGCAGCGAAACATAGACAATGTGGCCATTACCTGGCGCAACATCCACCGGCTGACCTTTTTTGTCGCGCAGCGCTTCGAGCGTAAACTGTACGTTGCCATTAGGGGTCATCATCTCAACGCTGTCGCCCACGCTGAATTTGTTTTTAACGTCAATTTCGGCCCAACCATCAACCCGATTACCCGTGAATTCCCCCACGAATTGCTGGCGATCGCTGACTGAAAAACCGTATTCATAGTTCTGCTGAGCATCATGCGTATGGCGGCGCAGGAAACCTTCGGTGTAACCGCGGTGGGCTAATCCTTCCAGCGTGGTCAGCAGCGTCGGGTCAAAGGGCTTTCCGGCGGCGGCGTCATCGATAGCGCGACGATAAACCTGTGCGGTGCGGGCGCAGTAATAGAAGGACTTGGTGCGCCCTTCGATTTTCAGTGAATGAACGCCCATTTTGGTCAGGGTTTCGACGTGCTGAATCGCGCGCAGATCCTTTGAATTCATAATATAAGTGCCATGTTCATCTTCAAACGCACTCATGTACTCACCTGGGCGCATCGCCTCTTCCAGCATAAAGACTTTATCAGTCGGCTGACCGATGCCGAGGGTCGGTTCTGGGACGTCAGCGGCCTCAACCTGTTGCACTGGGATCGGCTCATACTGATGCACGATATTCCCCAGATCGTCCTCTTTGCCGGGCTGTACATTATATTCCCAGCGGCAGGCGTTGGTGCAGGTACCCTGATTGGGGTCGCGTTTATTGATATACCCAGAGAGCAGGCAGCGGCCAGAATAGGCCATGCATAATGCACCATGCACGAAGATCTCAATCTCCATATCAGGTACCTGTGCGCGGATTTCAGCTATCTCGTCCAGCGACAACTCACGCGATAAAATGACCCGCGTCAGCCCCATCTGCTGCCAGAATTTTACCGTCGCCCAGTTAACTGCATTGGCTTGTACCGACAGATGGATATCCATCTGCGGAAAAGCTTCACGCACCATCATAATCAGACCGGGATCGGACATGATCAGCGCATCAGGCCCCATATCGATCACTGGTTGCAGATCGCGCAGGAATGTTTTCAGCTTGGCGTTATGCGGAGCGATATTGACCACAACATAGAATTTCTTACCCAGTTCGTGGGCTTCATTGATACCGATAGCCAAATTCTGATGGTTGAATTCGTTATTGCGCACACGCAGGCTGTAACGGGGCTGGCCGGCATACACTGCGTCCGCACCGTAAGCAAAGGCGTAGCGCATGTTCTTAAGCGAACCGGCCGGAGAGAGTAATTCCGGAGTAAACATAGTGAGTCTCAGTCTGATAGCAAGTCAGGGCCGTCCCATCGGGGGCGACGAAAGGCCCGAATTGTAACGTCTGAAACGGCAAAAAGCAGCCGGTTAGTGTGGGTATTTGGGGTTAATTGGGGCTAGATCAATTTAGCCCCACATCGCAGAAGTGAGAAAAACAGGGGCGGTTAATGTGCGGTCAGGTCACGAATATCCGTTGATGGGCCGTTTTTACTCACGGATGCGATGCCTTTACGGGCTGCTGCCTCCGTGGTGTACATCTCGCTGACCCCGATAATCTGGTGATTTTTCGCCTTCAACACGAAATAGTGCTGGCCGTCTTTGCCGGGTTTCACTTCGAACTGTTTTTCGTCGGTTGAGTTTGCTTGTACGGACGCGATGCCATTTTCTGCCGAAGCTTTGCTGGCATACATCTCACTGGTGAGAATGATCTCTCCATTACCGGCCTTCAGGTTAAAGTGAAACTGTCCATTCTTCGCTTTTTTAAGATCATAATGACCCGTTGCCATATCGATTCCTCCAATGAGTGTTTTCATCCAGAGGTAAGTGTAGCTAACCTAAGATTTTTCGTAGGACTATGACGCTCTGGCAACAGGGTAAAGCTGTAAAAGTGTGATCAGTCAGGCAGACTTGAGACTGATTTACAAACCTATACATAGTGCCGACCCCCTCAAAGCATCCTGCACGGTTCCGCTTCCCAGCGGTAACCCACGCCATAAACAGCGCGGATAAAGGCCTTATCTCCGTCAATAGACTCTAGTTTACGGCGTAAATTCTTAATATGGCTATCAATGGTGCGATCGGTGACTACGCGGTAATCGTCATAGAGATTATTGAGCAGCACTTCGCGGGTGAAGACATAACCTGGCTTTACCGACAGTGTTTTGAGCAGACGGAACTCGGCCGGGGTCAGATCCAGCTCGTGCCCCTGATAGCTGGCCTGGAAACAGGCTTCGTCAATGTGCAAACCGAAATCGTCGGCTGGATTATCGGCCGGGCGTACGCAGCGGCGCAGGATCACTTTTACCCTCGCCACCACTTCACGCGGACTGTAAGGCTTACAAATATAATCATCTGCGCCAATTTCCAGCCCCAACAGCCGGTCGATCTCTTCGGTTTTGGCGGTGACCATCATGATCGGGATATCCGAGAACTGACGGATATCGCGACAGATGCTCAGGCCGCTGCTGCCCGGCAGCATGAGATCGAGCAAAATCATCGCTGGTGGATTCGCTTTCACCAGGGGGACGACATCATTACCGTTGGAGAGCCATTGGGTGGCATAACCGGCCGCCTCAAGATAGTCGACCAGTAGTTGTCCGAGCTTTGGCTCATCTTCTACAATCAAAATTTGCAGCGGCGCAGGGCCGGATATCACAGTGGAATTCATTCAGTTTCTCGGTCCAAGGGGAATGGAAAGCGGCAGGCTGATAATGATGCAGACGCCGCCAGAAGGCGAATGGCTGGCGCTGATCCGCCCGCCGTGGGCTTCAACAATATTCTGACAAATGGCCAAACCTAAACCGGAACCCCCGCTGGCGCGGTTGCGTGACCCTTCAGCGCGGTAAAAACGTTCGAAAATATGCTGTAGCTGCTCGTTGTTGATGCCCGGCGCGGTGTCCTGAAAAACGATGCGCAGCGATTTATCCCGTTTACTGGCAATAATTTCCAGCCCGCCGCCGCCATCAGTATAGCGCAGGCTGTTTTCCAGCAGATTATTGAACAGTTGCGATAAGCGCTGCGGGTCACCAAATAGCATGACTTTCTCCGGCAGTGTGCTTCTGAGCGTCAGCTGTTTCTGCTGGAAGCGATCTCGATACCCGGCTTCCGCCAGTTGAATCAGGTGTACGGCATCGATCTCCTCTTTGCGGTAGGCCAGTGCACCCGCATCTGACAGCGAAAGCTGGTAAAGATCATCCACCAATAGAGACTTCCGACTGCAACGATCCCAGCGAGTCGAGCGTCATCTTACGCACGCCGTCCTGCATGGCTTCAAGTTCCCCTCTCAGCACAGCAAGAGGCGTGCGCAGCTCATGGGAGATGTCGGCCATAAAGGCACGCCGCATCTGCTCATTTTTTTCCAGCGTTGTCGCCAACTGATTGAAGTCTTGCGCCAGTTTGCCGAGTTCGTCCTGACTGTCCACTTTCACCCGGCTACTGAAATTTCCGGCCGCCAGCTGATGCGTCCCCTGAACCAGCCTTTTGACTGGCGCCAACATGCCGCGTGACAGCAGCCAGGTGACGGCGGCGGCCAGCAGGGCGGTAAAGCCGACGATAATCCAGCTGGTGCGATTCTGCTGCCGGTCAAAGTTGATGTCAGCGTTGCGTGTCAAACGTTCGGCAGGGGTGGAGAGTACCGTGCCAATATTCACGCCGTTGACGTTCATGACGCGCCGTGTCCCTTTCATATCCGGCGGAATGGGGAGATCGGAACCGCCAATGCGCTGATCGTGGCTGTCGAGGATCCAGAACTTAGTCCGCCAGCCCTGTGGAGGCAGACTGCTGCCGTTATTTTGTTCAAACGAGCGCATGATCTGATAGATCAACTTGTCGTTTTTTTGCAGGAATTCCCAGCTACCGTGCAGCTTGTATTGCTCCTGCAATGTGTCGGCCAGCAACTCTACCCGCTGCTCGTTACTTTGACGGATATAGTCGATAAATCCGTGCTCAAAACTCATCCGCACGCCCCAGTTCATGGTGATTAACACCAGACCGCAGGTGAAGAAAATAGCCATAAACAGCTTGGCGGTGATTCCAGGTCTCATGATTTTCTCATTGGGTCGGGTGAACCGGCCTGTGCGCGGCGGCGGTCAATCAGGGCATTTTTCAGGCCGTCATCGGGCACGCGTGAAAATATCCAGGCGGGCAGGGCGATAACCAGAGTCATGCATAAGTAACAATAAAGGAAGGCGCTGTGCATGGTGGCGCTTCCTGCCACCACCTGCTGATGGGCGAACAGGCCGAGGAAGATTCCGGCCACGCTGACCCCGAGACTCATCGACAGTTGCATGATCATCGACAGCAAACTGTTGCCGCTGCTCGCCAGACGCGACGGCAGATCTTTGAGCGTCAGCGTATTCATTGACGAGAAGCGCAGCGAATTGACCATACCCTGGAAGAACAGCACCACCGGGATCATCCAGTAAGCGCCGTAAATCGCCACGAACGGGAAGATCAGCGTGATGAGCGCCAGTAACAACGTTGCGGTGACCAGCGCCCGACGGTAACCGAGTTTATTCACCAGCCTGACGACCACACGCTTCATGCCCATGCTGCCGATCACCATCGGTACCATCATCAGACCGGCGTGGAACGGCGTGAAGCCCATCCCGAGTTGCAGGAATACCGGCGTCATAAACGGCAACATACCGCTGCCGATGCGCCCGAGAAAACTGCCGATCAGACCAATTTTAAACGTCGGAGTATGGAACAGGCGCAGTGAGAACAGTGCGGAAAGATTACCGCGCGCGTGCAGCCAGTAGATACCGAGTGACGCAACGCCGACCGCCACCAGCAGCACCAGTTGCCACGGCGAAAGACCGAGTCCCCGGCTGCCGTCCAACGCCAGCGTCAGGGTCGCCATGCCGATCGCCAGCATGATGAAACCACTGATATCAAAGCGCCGGGTCTGCATCTGGTAATTAGGCATGATCATTAACGTGGCGATCCCTCCGGCCAGGCCGACCGGCAAGTTAATCAGGAAAATCCAGTGCCAGCTGGCGTACTCCACCAGAAAACCACCGAGCGCGGGGCCGAGCAGCGGGCCGACCTGACCGGGGATCGTCACCATGGTCATCGCCGCCATATATTCGCTGCGCGGTACGATCTTCAGTACCGTCAGCCGCCCAACCGGCACCATCATTGCGCCGCCAATCCCCTGTACCACGCGCGACATCACCAGTTCCTGCAAACTGGATGACTGCGCGCACAGCAGGGAACCGAGCGTGAATAAGACAATTGCCGAGAAGAACACCCATTTGACCCCCACGCGGTCTGCCAGCCAGCCGCTGGCGGGCAACATCACCGCCACGGTCAGCACATAGGCCACCACCACACTGTGCATATGCAGTGGGTTTTCGCCAAGGCTGGCGGCCATCGACGGTAAGGCTGTGTTGACGATGGTGGTATCCAGCGCCTGCATGAAAAAGCCAAAGGCCACGATCCACAGCTGCCAGCGCACTGAAGGCGGTAACGGGGCGGGCGGTGCAGTATCTGTTATCTCAGAAGGTGATGTCATAAATCCGTGTCCGCAAGCGGGGTGAGTTTTGATTGTCGGTTGAAGCGACTGCGCAACCGGTCAAAGAACAGGTACACCACCGGCGTGGTGTAGAGCGTCAGCAGCTGGCTCACGACCAGACCGCCGACAATCGTGATGCCTAACGGCTGGCGCAGCTCCGCGCCGTCGCCTGACGTCAGCACCAGCGGTAATGCGCCAAACAAGGCGGCCAGCGTGGTCATCATGATGGGGCGAAAACGCAGCAGACAGGCCTGGAAGATGGCCTCGCGGGCGGTCAGTTGCCCGCGTCTTTGGGCGTCAAGGGCGAAATCCACCATCATAATGGCATTTTTTTTCACGATACCTATCAACAGCATAATACCAATCAGGGCGATCAGGCTGAATGGCGCACCAAACAGCTCCAGCGCCAGCAGAGCCCCGACTCCCGCCGAAGGCAGCGTCGACAAAATGGTCAGCGGATGAATGTAACTTTCATACAGTATGCCCAGCACAATATACACAGTGGCAATGGCGGCGATAATCAGCAGCAACTGAGATTTCAGCGTCTCCTGAAATACCTGTGCGGTCCCGGCGTATTGGCCGTGAAGGGTTGACGGCACGCCGAGCTGGGTCATGGTGCGGTCAATCGCCGCCGAGGCCTCCGACAGGCTTCCCCCCTCAGGCAGGTTAAATGAGACGGTCGCCGCCGCCGACATGCCCTGATGGTTCACCTGTAACGGCGCGTTGGCAGGTTGCCATTTAGCGAAAGCAGAGAGCGGTATCGACATACCTGCGTTGTTGATAATAAACATTTTACTGAGCGAACTGACATCCTGCGTATATTGCGGTGCGACTTCCATCACGACTTTGTACTGGTTCAGCGGCTGATAAATGGTGGAGATTTGCCGCTGGCCAAAGGCGTTGTTGAGCAGCGCATTAGCATCTGAAATAGAAATTCCCAGCCGGGCCATGGTGGCGCGATCGTAGGTCAGTTGCATTTCCGCTCCCTGATCCTGTTGATCAGAACTGACATCGGCCAGTTCCGGCAAGGCACCCAGTGCTGTGGTAATTTTCGGCTCCCACTGGCGTAAGTCCTGCAAACTGTCCGACAGCAGCGTGTATTGATAGCTGGCATTGGCCTGTCGCCCGCCCACGCGCACGTCCTGCACCGCCGAGAGATAAAGCCCGGCACCGGCTTCCTGCGACGCCGCCGTGCGGATGCGCGCAATCACCTCTTGCGCATTACTTTTGCGTACCGATAAAGGCTTGAGGGAGATAAACATCATGCCGCTATTGGTGCGTGAACCGCCGGTATAGCCGGTCACGTTCGCCACATCGTTGTCCTGGCTGACGAGGCGAATAAAGTCCGACATTTTGCCGCGCATCGCCTGAAACGAAATGCTCTGGTCCGCCTGAATGTAGCCCATCAGACGACCGGTATCCTGCTCGGGGAAGAAGGTTTTCGGAATGGCGATATAGAGCCAGACGTTCAGGGCGATGGTTGCCAGCAACAATACGCCGACCCAGCGCGCATGATTGAGCACCCAGTTCAGTGACCTGCCATAGCCTTGCTGCATACGCAGCAACAGCGAACTGACGCCGCGCTTTTTCGGCGGCTGTGGCAGCGCGGAAGGGCGCAGCAACCAGGCGCACATCATGGGGGTCAGGGTCAGCGAGACCAGCAGCGAAATACCTATCGCCACCGACAGCGTGACCGCAAACTCACGGAATAATCTTCCTGGCAGGCCGCTCATTAGCAGTAACGGAATAAACACCGCCACCAGCGACAGGCTCATCGACAGTACGGTAAACCCGACCTCTTTCACGCCCTGCAACGCGGCGTCCATCGGCTTCATTCCGGCCTCGATATGCCGCGAAATATTCTCCAGTACCACGATAGCGTCATCGACCACAAAACCGGTGGCAATCGTAAGCGCCATCAGTGACAGATTGTTCAGACTAAAACCGCACAGGTACATGGCGGCAAAGGTGCCAATCAACGACACCGGGACCGCCACTGCCGGAATAAGCGTCGCGCGTCCTGAGCGCAGAAACAGAAATACCACCAGGACCACCAGCGCCACCGCAATGCTCAGCGAGGTTTCTACTTCATCCAGTGACGCGCGGATTGTTGGAGAGCGGTCCTGCGCCACCTGCAGATTAATCGCGGCTGGAATGGATTCCCGCAGCAGGGGAAGTTCGGCACGGATACGGTCAACGGTGGCGATAATATTGGCGTCGGCGCTGCGGCGGATCAGCAGCAAAATGGCCGGTCTGACGCCGCCATTTTCAAGCCCCGTTTGCCCGGCATTGCGCTGATCCTGCACACCGTCGCTGACGTCAGCCACGTCCCGTAAATGGACAACACTGCCATTGCTGACATGGATCACCAGCGGCGCGTAATCTTTGGCCGTTTTCAACGCATCGTTGGTACGGATCTGCCAGTGCTGATTGTCATCTTCTACCGCGCCCTGCGGCTTACGCACGTTGGCATTGGCGATGGTAGTGCGCACAGCGTCCAGCGACACCCCCTGATTAAACAGTGCCTCAGGATTGAGGTCGATCCTTACAGCCGGCAGCGAACTGCCGCCAACGGTCACGTCGCCCACGCCGTCCAGTTGTGAAATGGTTTGGGCCAGTTGGGTTGAGGCAAAATCATATAACTGCCCCTGACTGTAGGTGTCCGACGTCAGGGTCATTATCATGATTGGGGCGTCGGACGGGTTGGCCTTACGGTAGGTTGGCCGGCTTGGCATGCCGGAGGGCAGCAGGCTTTGTGCGGCATTGATCGCCGCTTGCACATCGCGCGCGGCGCCGTTGATGTCACGGTCAAAATCAAATTCCAACGTAATGCGCGTACTGCCGAGGGTGCTGACCGAGGTCATCTCATTGACTCCGGCGATGCGGCCCAGCGTGCTTTCCAGCGGGGTGGCGACCGACGATGCCATGGTTTCAGGGGCAGCACCCGGCAGCGTCGCGGTGACTGAGATCACCGGGTAGTCCACCTGCGGCAGTGGAGCTACCGGCAGCAGCCGAAAACCCAGCACGCCTGCCAGCACAATTGCCAGCGTCAGCAACGTAGTAGCGACCGGCCGGTGGATAAACAGTGCGAAGAATTTCATCGCGGCGGCCGCTCATTCTCTGGCACTGTCGGTGCAGGATGAATATCCGTTCGGGGGCGCATACGACGTGCCAGTCGATCAAACAGCAGGTAAATCACCGGCGTGGTGAACAGCGTCAGTATCTGGCTGACAATCAACCCTCCGACCATACAGATGCCCAGTGGCCTTCGTAGCTCAGCGCCAACGCCGGTGCTGAGCATCAGCGGTAAAGCACCGAGCAGCGCCGCCAGCGTGGTCATCAAAATCGGTCGAAAGCGCAGCAGGCAGGCCTGGTAGATCGCCTCATAGGGCGTCATGCCCTGATCGCGTTCAGCGGCCAGGGCGAAGTCGATCATCATGATGGCGTTCTTCTTCACGATACCTATCAGCAAAATGATGCCGATGATGGCAATCACGTCCAGCTCGCTGCCAGCCAGCATCAGTGCCAGCAATGCACCGACGCCCGCCGTTGGCAGTGTTGACAAGATTGTCACCGGATGAATAAAGCTCTCATAAAGCACACCAAGCACAATATACATCGCCACCACAGAGGCCAGAATCAGCCACAGCGTGCTGCCGAGCGCGGCTTCAAACGCCAGCGTCGCCCCCTGAAAATGCACGCTGATATCGGCGGGCATGGCCAGATTTTGTTGCGCCTGTTTGATCGCGTCCACCGCTTCACCCAGTGAATAGCCGGGCGCGACGTTAAACGACACACTGGCCGACAGGAACTGATCCAGATGATTAACCGACAGCGCGGTCTTGCGCTGCTCAAACTGAGCGATGGCGCTGAGTGGAATACTGTTGCCGTTGCTGCCATTAAGGCGAATATTCTGCAGGGCGCTCATGCCCGGCGTCTGCGCAGTATCGTGCACCAGCACCACGCGGTACTGGTTGGCTTGAGTATAAATGGTGGAGATCAGCCGCTGGCCGAAGGCGTTGTACAGGGCATTATCGACATCGGTCATGCTAATGCCCAGACGGCTGGCAGTATCCCTGTCAACCTTGATATAGGCTTCAAGCCCCTGATCCTGCCAGTCGCTACTGACATCCTGTAACTGCGGCAGGGCGCGCAGTGCATCCAGTAACTGTGGCACCCAGCGTCCCAGAGAATCGGTGGTGAGGGTTTGCAGGGTGAACTGATACTGCGTACGCGCCACCTGCGTATCGATGGTCAGGTCCTGCACCGGTTGCAGATAAAGCTCGATGCCCGGCAGTCTGGCGACGGTATGTTGCAGTCGGGGAATAATGGTGTCTACCCGGTCATTACGGTCACTGAGCGGTTTCAGGGTAATTTGTAACCGGCCGGTATTGAGCGTCGGATTGGTGCCATCAACGCCGATAAACGAGGTCAGGCTTTCAACGTCTGGATCTTGCAAGATCACTGCCGCTGCCTGCTGCTGACGGCTGGCCATATTACTGAAAGAGACCGACTGCGGCGCGACCAGTGTTCCCTGAATCAGTCCGTTATCCTGCACCGGGAAGAAACCTTTGGGGATCAGCACATAGAGCAGGGCGGTGAGCGCCAGCGTGCCGAGTGCGACACCGAGCGTTAGCCACTGATGACGCAGCACAATCGTCAGGCCGCGCCCGTAGGTGGCAATAATGCGCTCGAACATGCGTTCAGATGCCCGGGAAAAACGGTTCTGTTTACGCAGGGCTTCATGGCTGAGCATTCGTGCGCACATCATGGGGGTAAGGGTCAGTGAGACCACGGCGGAGATCAGAATCGCCACCGCCAGCGTCACGGCAAACTCGCGGAATAATCGCCCGACAATATCGCCCATAAACAGCAGGGGGATCAGCACTGCAATCAGTGAAAAGGTCAGGGAGATAATGGTGAAGCCAATTTCGCCCGCGCCTTTTAGCGCGGCATTGAGCGGCGTCTCCCCCTTCTCGATGTAGCGTGAAATATTCTCAATCACCACGATGGCGTCATCGACGACAAAACCGGTGGCGATGGTCAGCGCCATCAGCGTCAGATTGTTCACTGAGAAACCGAGAAAATACATGGCCGCAAAGGTACCAATTAACGACAGCGGCACGGCAACGCTTGGGATCAGGGTAGCCGCCATATTGCGTAAGAAGAGGTACATCACCATCACCACCAGCGCCACCGAGAGCAGTAACTCGAACTGCACATCGCTAACCGAGTGGCGGATGGTGGTGGTCCGGTCAGTCACCAGCTTGATGTGGACGGACTTCGGCAGATTCTGTTGCAGCGTCGGTAAAATCTCCCTGATGCTGTCGGCGGTAGTGATGACATTCGCCCCCGGCTGCCGCTGAATAT
>Ga0209888_1000824_pt1 | contig 11998 bp, 14 predicted proteins | sample OrgsoiDNA_201059_FD_185807 | JGI IMG/M metagenome (GOLD analysis project Ga0209888, IMG submission 185807) | Permafrost soil microbial communities from the Arctic, to analyse light accelerated degradation of dissolved organic matter (DOM) -... | ecosystem: Environmental > Terrestrial > Soil >...
GCGGAGGGCTCTGAATGACCGCTCCACTGGAACTGGCCAAGGATTACATCTTCACTCACGACCTGAGGGAGTCGAGCGGAAAAATCTACCTGGCGTCCACCCGAGCGTTGCTCAGGTATTTCGGTACCGAGATCGCGGCGGAAGACATCGATCACCGCGGCGTTCTTGGATGCCGAAGGGCGCTTCTGGAGAACGGCCTGTCGAAGCAGAGCTGGAACACCTACTCCAACCATCTGCGCACTGTCTGGGGTTATGCCCTGGAACAGGGTTTACTAACCCATACGACGACCAACCCGTTCAAGAAAACCGCGGTGATTCCGCCGAAGCGACCGAGCAAGACGATCGTCCGCGACGCGATAAAGATTGCGCGTGATTGGCTCAAGGCAATGGTTTCGGAAGAGCGTTGCTCGAAAAAACGCAGCAAGGTCACTCCAGCCTGGTTCTGGCTCGCTGCCTTCGAGATGTTCTACTACACGGGCATTCGACTGAACGCGCTGCTGACGCTCCGCTACCAGGACATCGACTGGCTCAACAAACTGATTCGGGTAGAAGCCGATACGGAGAAGACCCATCGCGAATTCTCCATACCGATCATGGCGGGCCTGGAACCGCACATACGGCGCTTGCTGGATGCCGCCGATGAAATTGGCTTCGCTCCTGGCGATCAGTTGTTCAACGTCAACCGGTTCTCCAGACACTATCGATCCAAGCTCATGAATATCGACCAAGTTGAGGGCATGTATCGCAAGCTGACCACGGCGCTTGGGGTGCGCATGACCCCGCACCGGTTCAGGCATACCCTGGCCACCGATCTGATGAGGCAGCCCGAGCGCAATATCCACCTGACCAAGAACCTGCTGAACCATTCGAATATCGCGACCACCTTGAGTTACATCGAAGTTGATTACGATCACATGCGCGCCGTACTTCATGAGCGCAGCCTGGTCCAGGGAGCAATTGCGTTCGAAAGACGCGTCGACGAACACATTCCCCCATCGTCGGCCAATACCTTGCCCGATCCTGGCGAGCAACCGCTCCCGCTCATACCCCACATACCGGAGGTCCCGCCGGCACCGGAGGCCATTGAGGTAGACGGGGCAATCCCATCCCTGCTGCTACCGCCTGAATCACCGCCAGTCCCCAAACTGCTGACTCAAGTCGCCAGCATCAGCTCAGAACGATATTCACTGGAGCAGGCCATTCTCCCTGTCGGTACCGGCCTCAGTCACGAGCTCACATGGGATGGTCCAGGCACCTGGTGGGAGGATCTCGGCATACCCCAGCCCCCATCCTTGGATGAGGGGGCTGAGTCTTCCGTGTTGTTCGCGCTGATGATCAGCAGAGTGGGTATCAAGAGCTACAGCTGGGGCTGATGCAGCCCATCACAGGGGCGCTGTAACAGCTGATAGACACGAGAACCGGACCGTCGGTTCGGAGGTACGCGGCTGCCAAAAAATCAACAAATACACGTCAAGAATAGTCTTTCAGACCTTTGGGAAATGTCCCAGCACGCTCAGAGATTCTGCTGGGCAGACAAGCCGCAGATTGACAAAACGCTCTAGCCTCGCTCCTGCAAGTCGAGTGTTCCATATTGACATCACGTCAACTCGAAACTAATGTTCGAGCCAGACGGCTGCATGTCTACGAAGATATCAGTGCATCACACACCTTGTAGACCCGCTCGTTCCGCCTTGTTGCAGACGAAAAAAAATCCGGGACTCCTCACTTTCGTGGGCTTTCCGGATTTTCTTCTACTGCAAATATGGTGGGTCGTGTGGGATTCGAACCTACGACCAATTGGTTAAAAGCCAACTGCTCTACCAACTGAGCTAACGACCCGCTGTGTGGTGGCGCGTATAATACTGATTTCTAACGGTAATTCAACACCTTAAATGAAAAAAATCAAAAATAACGTGTCGGATCACTGATTCCGGCCGCTGCGAAGCCTTCAGCACGCAGCCGGCAGCTGTCACATTTCCCACATGCAAAGCCGTTAGCATCCGCTTGGTAGCAGGATACCGTCAGCGAATAATCAACTCCGAGCTTGATCCCGGCCTGGACGATATCGCCCTTGCTGAGGTTCTGCAGCGGTGCCTGGATACGGAAACCATTACCCTCGACACCCGCTTTGGTCGCCAGGTTAGCCAGGGCTTCGAAAGCTTCGACAAACTCGGGACGGCAGTCCGGGTAACCGGAATAGTCCACCGCGTTGACGCCGATAAAGATGTCACGGGCACCGAGCACCTCGGCCCAGCCCAGGGCCAGCGACAGGAACACCGTGTTGCGCGCTGGCACGTAGGTCACCGGAATGCCTTCGCTCGGCGCCTCGGGCACGTCGATGCTGCTGTCGGTCAGGGCCGAACCGCCGATACCGTTGAGGTTCAGGCCGATGACCTTGTGTTCGATCACGCCGAGGTCACGCGCCACCCGCTCGGCCGCCTGCAACTCGGCGCGGTGCCGCTGGCCATAGTCGAAGCTCATGGTGTAGCAGCTGTAGCCCTCGGCACGCGCCATGGCCACCACGGTGGCCGAGTCCAGGCCGCCGGAGAGAAGGATTACCGCTTTCTTGTCAGTGCTTGCTTGGGTGGTCATATCAGCGCCCCGGCTCGTCATTCCATAGATATTTGTGCAACTGCATCTGCAGGCGCACCGGCAGGTTGTCCGCGACGATCCAGTCGGCCAGCTCACGGGCCGGCAGATCGTGGTGGCTAGGTGAGAACAGCACTTCGCCGGCACGCTTTTCCAGACCGTACTGAATCAGCTTGGACACCGCCCAGTCATAGTCCTCCCGCGAGCAGATCACAAACTTGACCTGGTCGTTGGGAGTCAGCAGTTCGATATTTTCGTAGCGATTGCGGTGCGATTCCTTCGAGCCCGGCGTCTTCAGGTCGAGCACGCGACTGACTCGGGTGTCCACCGCCGAGATATCCAGCGCCCCACTGGTTTCCAGGGACACGCTGTAACCGGCGTCACAGAGCTGCTTGAGCAAGGGAATGGCATTGGGCTGGGCCAGTGGTTCGCCACCAGTCACGCAGACATAACGCGGACGGTAATCGGCCACCTGGGTCAGCAGGCTGTCCAGGGTCATGAGGGTGCCGCCGCTGAAGGCGTAGGCACTGTCGCAGTACTGGCAGCGCAACGGGCAGCCGGTCAGGCGCACAAAAACGGTGGGCAGCCCAGCCGTCCGCGTTTCACCCTGCAACGAGTAAAAAACTTCGGTAATTCTCAATGTGTCTTGCATAGTCGCCACGGGCGTAACAGCTAAACAGGCCGTCCGCCTCAGTCAGGCACTGCCATGAACCTGCAATCGCACAGTCCATAACAGCGTGTTTCATAAAAAAGGGCGTGAATTCTAACGAAAAAACCCGCGACAAGCGCGGGTTTCTTCAAGCAGGCCGTCGGCCGTCACATACGCTGCAGATCGCGCTGTGCCAACTGCGCGGCGGAAGTCCCCGGATATTGGGAAACCACCTGCTGCAGAATGCCTTTGACCTTGTCGGTATGACCCAGGCGACGCTCGACATCCGCCAGCTTGTACAACGAATCCGGCACTTTGGCGTGCTTGGGATACAGCTGGCTGACCTTGGCAAATGCCTGGCCGGCACCTTGCAGGTCGCCTTTGGCCAGGTTCACTTCGCCCAACCAGTACTGCGCGTTACCGGCATACTGGCTATTGGGGTACTTGCGCAGGAAAGCGCTGAACGCCTGGCTGGCCTTGTCGAAGTCCTTGGCCTTGATCAAGTCGAAGGCAGCGTCGTAGTAGAGCTTTTCCTTCGCCGGATCACCCGGCTCGCTGCTGGCCGCGGGGGCCTGTGCAGCAGCTGCCGCGGGTGCAGCACCGGCCGCGGCGCTGACGCCACCACCGGTTGAAGAATTATCAGGAGCCGCAGCCGCCGGAGCGCCGCCACTGCCTATGCGCCGATCAAGATCCTGGTATCGCTCCAGGTTTTCCTGCTTCATGCGCGCAATATCGTTTTGCAGAACTTCAATCACGCCTTGTTGCTGCGCGAGTTGTTCCTGCATGCGTTGCAATTGGTTGAACAGCTCGCCCTGTGCCGAGACAGGGGCCGAAACCCCTCCCCCGGCATAGGCGCCGTTCGTACCGTAACCCGCAGGCGGATAACTCCCACCGTTACCGGAGTTGTCATCGACCACAGGAACCGCAGCCCACGCCGCAAGCGGCATAAGGCTGAGAGCCAGAACAGTTACAGCACGACGGCACGTTCGCATGACGAATTACTTACGCAGTTCGACGCGACGGTTTTGAGCCCAGGACTGTTCGTCATGGCCAGTAGCTACTGGACGCTCTTTACCGTAGGAAACCAGTTCCAGCTGACCTGGAGCAACGCCTTGCAGTACCAGGTAGCGTTGAACGGCTTTCGCACGACGCTCGCCCAGTGCCATGTTGTACTCGCGAGTACCACGTTCGTCGGTGTTACCTTCCAGAACGACTTTAGCGCCGCTAGCTTTCAGGTCCTTGGCGTGAACGTCCAGGGAGCGCATGGCTTCTGGCTTCAGGTCCGAGCTGTCGTATTCGAAGTAGAAAGTGGTGATAGCGCGCAGAGCAGCTTCTTCGCTCAGGGAGCCGTCAACTGCACCAGTGTTAGCGCCGTAACCAGCGTTTGGGTCTACAGCGCCTTGACCGGCATTGTCGCCGCCTTTGGACGAGCAACCTACAGCTACAGCCATGGCCAGAGCCAGCGCAGCAAATTTACCAAACTTCAGCATTTCCATCGTAAAACTCCTAATGAACCCCAGTGTGTTAAGCAAAATCGTAAAGCGCCGCGTCAGTTCAGGTAAGGGGACCAGGAAGGTTCTCTGACTTCGCCTTGAGCGGTAGGAAGCGGGAGCCTTACGCGTCCATTAATGGACACGAGCATCAAGACTCCCCGGCCCTGCTGGGCGGTGGCGTAGATTACCATGGTGCCGTTGGGCGCGACAGTGGCTGACTCATCAAGGTTGGTGTCTGTCAGTATTTTTACTGTCCCACGTTGCAAATCCTGAGCCGCCACTCGGAAATTGGTGAAGCCATCCTGGCGGTGAATCATCACCAGGGTCTTTTCGTCCGCCGACAGTTTCGGGGCGGCGTTGTAGTTGCCGATAAAGGTCACGCGCTCCGCACCGCCACCACCGACGCTGGTCTTGTAGATCTGTGGCTTGCCGCCGCGATCGGAGGTGAAGTAGATGGTCGAGCCATCCTTGCCCCAGAACGGTTCGGTGTTGATGCCCGGGCCGCTGGTGACGCGACTCATCTGGCGCGAAGCCATGTCCATCACGTAGATGTCCGGGTTGCCATCCTTGGACAGCACGAACGCCAGGCGGTTACCGTCCGGCGACCAGGCCGGCGCGCCGTTGAGGCCTTCGAAGTTGGTGATCTGCTCACGGCGACCGGTGTCGATGTGCTGGACGAAGATGCGCGGACGCTTCTGTTCGAACGACACATAGGCGATACGCTTGCCATCCGGCGCGAAACGCGGCGACAGGATCGGCTCGCGCGATTGCAGCAGGGTCACGGCGCGGGCACCGTCATAGTCCGAGCGTTGCAGGGTGTAACGGGTGTTGTTCACCGAGAAACGCTCAGCGGTGACATAAAGCATGCGCGTGGAGAACGCACCCTTGATACCGGTGAGCTTTTCAAACGACTGGTCGGAGATGTAGTGCGACATGTCGCGCAACTGATCGACCGTGCCCGACACGCTGCCGGTCAGCACTTGCTGCTCGGTGGCGACGTTGAACAGCGCGTACTGCACCTGCAGGCGACCGCCGGCCGGAACAATGCTGCCGACCATGATGTACTGGGCGCCCAGGGCCTTCCAGTCACGGTAGATGACTTCGCTGGCCTGGGTTGGCAGGCTGATCATGTTCTGTTTCGGAATCGGCGAGTAGTAACCGGAGTTACGCAGGTCGTCGCTGATGATCTGGGCCATGTCGTCCGGCAGGACGCTACCGCCCTGCCAGCCGAAGGGTACGACCGCGATGGGCGTGGCCCGATCGCTGCCGCTGGTGACCAGAATGTTCTTTTCATCCGCCATCGCCATCCCTGCCAGGCAGCAGATCACGACAAGCATTGTTCGAAGAAGGTTTCTCACAAGGCTAGATCCTCAGGTGTGAATGTCATCTTGAAGGAACGATAGGGCGCAAAGTCGCTCGGTTTCATTCCCTGCATTTCCGTCAAACGACCAATATTCTTGACCGCAGCTACCGCCGAGGCGTCAAACGGGCCGTCGCCGCTGGTCTTGGCTACCGTGACCGTGGTCACCGTACCGTCCGGCAACATGCCGATTTGCAGCACCACCGTCATACCTTTGCGTGCCGAAGGAGGACGTGCCCAACCTTCTGCTGCCCGCGAACGAATCAGATCATCGAAACTGCCCGCCGTTTCATCACCCTGCTCATCAGCCAGGGCCTGTTGGCGTTGCGGCGTGTCGGAAAGCAAGTCTGCCAAGGCCTGGGCCTTTTTATCTTCGGCGGATTTACGCGCCGCATCCTGCGATTTCTTCTTCGCAGCATCGGCAGCGGCTTTCTTCTTCGCGTCTTCGGCGACTTTCTTCTTCGCCTCGTCAGCTTCGGATTTTTTCTTCGCGTCTTCGGCGGCTTTTTTCTTGGCGTCTTCGACGATTTTCTTCTTCGCGTCTTCAGCGGCCTGCTTGGCCTCTTCTTCAGCGGCCTTCTTGGCTTCGTCGTCGGCTTTTTTCTTGGCTATATCAGCCAGTTCCTTTTTCGCTTCGGCAGCCTTTTTCGCGTCGTCGGCTTTCTTGGCCTCATCGGCCTTTTTCGCCTCATCCGCGGCTTTCTTGGCTTCGTCGGACTTTTTCGCGTCGTCGGCCTTTTGAGCCGCTTCCTCTTTCTTTTGTTCCGCAGCCTTTATCGCTTCCTGCTCGACCTTTTTCTGTTCCATCTGTTCGACTTCGGTCTGACGCGCGGCGGATTTCTTCGCCTCACCCGCAATCTTCTGATTGGTCTGGGTGGTCGCCTGACTTTTCGATTTCAGCTGATACAGGGTCGCCTGGACAATCGGTTTGGCCTCCGGCAGATCCGGCGTCATGGCAAAGCTGACGAACAGCATGCCAAAGATCAGGATATGCAGGCCAATCGCCCAGACGCTCGGCCAGAAGTAGCTTTCCGACGCGGACGGCTCTCGCTGTTGGTGCATCAGGGGGCCTCGGTAATCAAGCCAACATTACCGACGCCGGCCTTCTGCAGACCGCCCATGGCACCCATGACGGAACCATAGTCGACGGTCTTGTCACCGCGAATGAATACCTGGGTACGCTTGCCGCCTTCAGTGCCGGCACGGATGATCTTGGTCACCGCGTCGGTCATCTGCGGCAGGGTCATGGCCCTGTCCTGCTGTTTTTCGGTGTCGACTTCGCTGCCAAGGTTCCAGTAGTAGGTCTTGTCAGCCTTGATCGAAATGGTCAGGACCTGGGTGTTGTTGTCCTGCGGCAAGGCTTCGCTGGAAACCTTGGGCAGATCAACCTTCACGCCCTGATTGAGCATCGGCGCGGTCACCATGAAGATAACCAGCAGCACCAACATCACGTCGATGTAGGGCACCACGTTCATCTCGGCGACCGGCTTGCGTTTTTGGCGAACTCGGGCCATGGGGATTTACCTGCTCACTCTTCGCTGGTGTGCACTTTACGGTGCAGGATCGCCTGGAACTCATCGGCGAAGGTGTAGTAACGGCTGATCAGGGTCTCGCCACGGGCCGCGAAGCGGTTGTAGGCGATAACCGCCGGAATCGCCGCGAACAGGCCGATGGCGGTGGCCACCAGTGCTTCGGAAATGCCCGGGGCCACGGTGGCCAGGGTCGCCTGCTGGGCGGTAGCCAGGCCACGGAAGGAGTTCATGATCCCCCAGACGGTACCGAACAGGCCGATGTACGGGCTGACGGAACCAACGGTGGCAAGGAACGGCAGGCTCTGCTCGAGCTTTTCTTCTTCGCGGGAGATGGCTACGCGCATGGCACGGGACACGCCTTCCATGACCGCTTCCGGATCAACGCCCGGTTGCTGGCGCAGACGGGAGAACTCCTTGAAGCCGGCACGGAAGATCTGCTCCACGCCCGAGTCAGGGTCCGGGTTGCTGCCGGCCTGACGGTAGAGTTTGGACAGGTCGATGCCCGACCAGAAGCGCTCCTCGAAGCTCTCCAGGGCGCGGCGACCGGCGCGCAGCAGGTTGCTGCGCTGAAAAATCATGACCCATGAGGTGACCGAGGCGGCCAACAGGATCAGCATGACCAATTGCACCACGATGCTGGCATTGCTGACCAAGCTCCACATGGAGGAATGGTCGACGACGTTAGCTTCCACGCTTTATCTCCTGCTCTAAGTGAGTACCCGCGCCGCTTGTGTCGGCAAAGGCCGAACGCAAGGCTTCTGGAATGGCCCGGGGTTTTAAACTATCGGCGCGCACACAGGCCACCAGGAACCGCCCTTCACAGAGCAGCGTTTCATCATCAGCCCGCCTGACCTGCTGCTTGAAGCGCAGGCTTGCACGGTTCAGCTCAATCACCTCGGCGCTGATCAGCAGTTCGTCGTCCAATCGCGCCGGCGCGTGGTAGCGCGCTTCGCTGGAATGCACGACGAACAACAGGTTCTCCCCTGCCAGCGACGATTGAGCAAAGCCCAATGCCCGTAGTCGCTCGGTTCGAGCCCGCTCCATGAACTTAAGGTAATTGACGTAATACACGATGCCGCCGGCATCGGTGTCCTCGTAATAAACGCGACAGCGATGTGCGAACGACTGAACCCCGTTTTGCGCGCGCATACTCTAGTGCTTACTCCTCAGGTTGCCAATCCGGCCAGGCAACTGTTTTTCATCCTTCGACGACTTTTTGCATGAAGATTCGTGACACGTGCCCTTCGGACAACGCAAACCGCGAATAAATCAGCCCCGATTCCGCTTTTACTCGTCCAACGCATCCAGAAACTCGTCTACCACGGGCATTTCACCCAAGCGCGACGGAATATTCAATCCGAAGTGCAGATAGGCATGCCGGGTCACCACCCGTCCACGGGGGGTGCGCATGATGTAACCCTGCTGGATCAGGTAAGGCTCGAGCACATCTTCAATAGTGTGCCGCTCCTCGCTGATCGCCGCCGCCAGGCTGTCCACGCCGACCGGACCGCCGTCGAACTTCTCGATCATGGTCAGCAGCAGGCGCCGGTCCTGGTGATCGAAACCGTGTTCGTCGACATCCAGCAAATTCAACGCCAGGTCCGCCACCGCCTTGGTGATATGGCCCTTGGCCCGCACTTCGGCAAAATCCCGTACCCGCCGTAACAGGCGGTTGGCAATCCGCGGCGTGCCCCGGGCCCGTCGGGCAATCTCGAACGCACCCTCAGGGTCCAGCGGCAAGCCGAGAATCCCCGCCGAACGAGTGACAATGGTCGCCAGGTCTGCGGTGCTATAGAACTCAAGACGCTGGACGATACCGAAGCGGTCACGTAACGGGTTGGTCAACATGCCAGCGCGAGTCGTCGCACCGACCAGGGTGAAGGGTGGCAGATCAAGCTTGATCGAGCGCGCCGCCGGCCCTTCGCCGATCATGATATCGAGCTGGAAGTCTTCCATCGCCGGGTACAGGACTTCTTCAACGACAGGCGACAGGCGGTGAATTTCATCGATAAAGAGCACATCGTGGGGCTCGAGATTGGTCAGCAGCGCTGCCAGGTCTCCAGCGCGCTCCAGCACCGGCCCCGAGGTGCTCTTGATCGACACGCCCATTTCCTGGGCGATGATATTGGCCAGGGTGGTCTTGCCCAGGCCCGGCGGACCGAAGATCAGAGTGTGGTCAAGGGATTCGCCACGCCCACGCGCCGCCTGGATAAACAGCTCCATCTGCTCCTTGACCGTCGGCTGGCCGATGTACTCGGCCAGGCTCAACGGCCGAATGGCGCGATCCTGGACTTCCTCGCGGTCACGCCCGCCGGAGGCGGTAATCAAACGGTCGGCTTCAATCACTTAGATCATTCCCTTCAGGGCACGACGAATCATGTCTTCGCTGCTCAAGCCTTTGTCTTTGATGGCCGACACCGCCTTGCTCGCTTCCTGAGGCTTGTAGCCCAGGGAAATCAACGCACTGACCGCGTCACTTTCAGCGCTGGCCACCGGCTGCGCAGGCGCGCCGTCCGGCTGGTTGGGCACCAGGGCAAACATGCTCGGCACGCTTTCCCAGGCCTTGAAGCGGTCCTTGAGCTCCACCAGCAGGCGTTCGGCGGTCTTCTTGCCGACGCCGGGCACGCGCACCAGCGCCGAAGTGTCCTGGGCCTGCACGCAACGCACCAGCTCATCGACCTCCAGGCTCGACATCAATGCCAGGGCCAGCTTCGGCCCGACGCCGTTGAGGCGGATCAGCTCGCGGAAAAAGTCGCGCTCGCGCCGACCGATGAAGCCATAGAGTAACTGGGCATCCTCGCGCACGACCAAATGGGTGTGCAGGGTCAGCGGCTCGCCGACCGACGGCAGGCGGTAAAGCGTGGTCATCGGCACCTCCAGCTCGTAGCCGAGGCCATTCACATCAAGGATGAGGTGCGGCGGCTGTTTTTCAGCCAGGGTGCCGCGCAAACGTCCAATCACGTATCAGATCCTTATTTCTGGCCAGACCAATGGCTGACGACTCGGAACGATAGCGCACTACCTTATCCGGCGGGGCGCGATCGGCAAGCAAAATTGTTTGAGGCGATGATGCTATCAGAGACGCAGGCGACCGCCACGGCTACGTGCAGCGCCCAGGCCATGGGGCAGGAGGCTGGAACGGGTGTGCGCATGGCACAGGGCAATCGCCAGGGCATCCGAGGCGTCGATTTGCGGCTTGGTGGTGAGCTTGAGCAGGTGCATGACCATCATCATCACCTGTTCCTTGTTGGCGCCCCCGGTACCGGCCACGGCCTGCTTGACCTGGGTCGCGGTGTATTCGGCGATCTCGAGGTTTTCCTCGGCGCCGGCGACGATGGCCGCGCCCCGCGCCTGACCGAGCTTGAGCGCCGAGTCGGCGTTTTTCGCCATGAACACCTTTTCGATGCCCATGGTCACCGGACCGTAGGTCTGGATCACCTCACGCACGCTGCGGTAGACGATCTGCAAGCGCTCATGCAGTTCGCCACTGCCGGTGCGGATGCAACCCGAGGCGACGTAAACGCAGCCGCGGCCGGTATCGCGCACCACACCATAACCGGTGATGCGCGAACCGGGGTCGATACCAAGAATTAAAGTCATAACGCCTGCGTTTGGGTCAGCCGAGCTGCTCGGCCACCGATTCGGGAATATCGGCATTGGAGTAGACGTTCTGCACGTCGTCCAGGTCCTCGAGCATATCGATCAGCTTGAGGACCTTTTCCGCGCCCTCCAGATCGAGTTCGGCACTGGTGGTCGGCAACATGACGATTTCCGCGTCCGCCGCCTTGAATCCCGCCGCATCCAGGGCGTTACGCACCGTATAGAAGCCGGCAAACGAGGTGAACACGTCCATGGAACCGTCTTCGTGGGTGACCACGTCATCGGCGTCGGCTTCCATCGCCGCTTCCATCAGCGCGTCTTCATCGATGCCCGGGGCGAAGGACAGTTGCCCCTTGCGCTCGAACAGGTAGGCCACCGAACCGTCGGTCCCCAGATTGCCGCCACATTTGCTGAACGCGTGGCGCACGGCCGCCGCGGTACGGTTGCGGTTGTCGGTCATGCATTCAACCATCACTGCCACGCCACCGGGGCCGTAGCCTTCGTAGCTGAGCTCGACCATATCGTCGGTGTCGGCCGCACCGGCACCGCGGGCCACCGCGCGATCGATGATATCGCGGCTCATGTTTGCGCCGAGGGCCTTGTCCAACGCCAGGCGCAACCGTGGGTTGGAGCCCGGATCACCACCGCCCTGACGAGCGGCGACGGTCAGCTCACGAATCCACTTGGTGAAGATCTTGCCCTTCTTGGCATCCTGACGTTCTTTGCGGTGCTTGATGTTCGCCCACTTGGAATGACCTGCCATAACTCGCTCCGA
>Ga0209888_1000828_pt1 | contig 11958 bp, 10 predicted proteins | sample OrgsoiDNA_201059_FD_185807 | JGI IMG/M metagenome (GOLD analysis project Ga0209888, IMG submission 185807) | Permafrost soil microbial communities from the Arctic, to analyse light accelerated degradation of dissolved organic matter (DOM) -... | ecosystem: Environmental > Terrestrial > Soil >...
GCCTTCTGGATTCGGAGAGTTGCCATGACCAAACGCCGCAGCGCCCTGCTCACTGCCTTGCTGGCCAGCCTGATGCTGAGTCAGGCCCCCGCCCACGCCAATGGCCTGGACGACATCATCGCCCGTGGCACCCTCAAGGTCGCCGTGCCCCAGGACTTCCCGCCGTTCGGCTCGGTGGGTCCGGACATGAAACCCCGCGGCCTGGACATCGACACCGCGAAACTGCTGGCTGAACAACTCAAGGTCAAGCTGGAACTGACCCCGGTCAACAGCACCAACCGCATTCCGTTCCTCACCACCGGCAAGGTCGACCTGGTGATCTCCAGCCTCGGCAAGAACGCCGAGCGGGAGAAGGTCATCGATTTCTCCCGGGCCTATGCGCCCTTCTACCTCGCGGTGTTCGGGCCGCCGGACGCACCGATCAACGGCCTGGCCGACCTCAAGGGCAAGACCATCAGCGTCACCCGTGGCGCCATCGAGGACATCGAGCTGACCGCCGTGGCCCCCGAAGGCGTGACCATCAAGCGCTTCGAGGACAACAACACGACCATCGCCGCCTATCTGGCCAAGCAGGTCGACCTGATCGCCAGCGGCAACGTGGTGATGGTGGCCATCGCCGAGCGCAACCCGAAACGCATTCCGGCGCTGAAGGTCAAGCTCAAGGACTCGCCGGTCTACGTCGGCGTGAACAAGAACGAACCGGCGCTGCTGGAAAAAGTGAACCAGATCCTCGCCACGGCCAAGGCCGACGGCAGCCTGGAGAAGAACGCCCAGTTGTGGCTCAAGCAACCGCTTCCGGCCGATCTCTGATCGCGCTCGCCTGAGGTCCGCTCCATGGCTTATCAGTTCGACTTCCTGCCGGTGCTGCACAACGCCGACCTGCTGTTGCGCGGCGCCCTGTTCACCCTGGAGCTGACCGCCATCGGCACCTTGCTCGGGGTCAGCCTGGGCATTGTCGGGGCGGTGGTCAGGGCCTGGCAGATCCGCCCCTTCGCGGCGATCTTCGGCGTCTACGTCGAGTTGATCCGCAACACGCCGTTCCTGGTGCAGCTGTTTTTCATTTTCTTCGGCCTGCCGTCCCTCGGCCTGCAGATTTCCGAGTGGCAAGCCGCGGTACTGGCGATGGTGATCAACCTCGGCGCCTATTCCACGGAGATCATCCGGGCCGGAATCCAGGCGATCCCGCGTGGGCAACTGGAAGCCGCGGCAGCGCTGGCCATGACCCGTTTCGAAGCCTTTCGCCATGTGGTCCTGCTGCCGGCGCTGGGCAAGGTCTGGCCGGCCCTGAGCAGCCAGATCATCATCGTCATGCTCGGCTCGGCGGTCTGCTCGCAGATCGCCACCGAGGAGCTGAGCTTCGCCGCCAATTTCATCCAGTCACGCAACTTCCGCGCCTTTGAAACCTACACCCTGACCACCCTGATCTACCTGGTCATGGCGCTGCTGATCCGCCAGTTGCTGAACTGGCTCGGACGCCGCTATATCGCGAGGAACCGCTGATGGATTTCACCTTCTGGGACATCCTCGACAACCTGCTGGTGGGCCTGCAATGGACAGTCGCCCTGTCGCTGACAGCCTTTGTCGGCGGCGGGCTGATCGGGCTGCTGGTGATGGTCCTGCGCATCAGCGATAACGGCTTTGCCCGGGGTTTCGCCCGGGCTTATATCGAGCTGTTCCAGGGCACCCCGCTGCTGATGCAACTGTTCATGGTGTTTTTCGGCGTGGCCTTGCTCGGGGTGGACATCTCGCCCTGGCTGGCGGCGGCCATCGCCCTGACGCTGTTCACCAGCGCTTACCTGGCGGAGATCTGGCGCGGCTGCGTCGAGTCGATTCCGGGCGGCCAGTGGGAAGCCTCGGCGAGCCTGGCACTCAACCCGTATGAGCAACTGCGCCATGTGATCCTGCCGCAGGCCCTGCGCATTGCCGTGGCGCCGACCGTGGGCTTTTCGGTGCAGGTGATCAAGGGCACCGCCGTGACCTCGATCATCGGCTTCACCGAGCTGACCAAGACCGGCGGCATGCTCGCCAACGCCACCTTCGAACCCTTCACGGTCTACGGCCTGGTAGCCCTCGGTTATTTCGGCCTGTGCTACCCCCTGTCCCTCAGTGCGCGCTACCTGGAAAGGAGACTGCATGCCGCTTCTTAGAGTTTCTGCCCTGCATAAGTATTACGGCGATCACCACGTGCTCAAAGGCATCGACCTCAGCGTCGAGGAAGGCCAGGTGGTGGCGATCATCGGTCGCAGCGGCTCGGGCAAAAGCACCCTGCTGCGCACCCTCAACGGCCTGGAGTCGATCAACGACGGGGTGATCGAGGTCGACGGCCACTACCTGGACGCCGCCCGCGCCGATTTGCGCACCCTGCGGCAAACGGTCGGCATGGTGTTCCAGCAGTTCAATCTGTTCCCGCACCTGAGCGTCGGCGAAAACGTCATGCTCGCGCCCCAGGTGGTGCAGAAAATGCCCAAGGCCAAGGCCGCCGAGCTGGCGCGGCAAATGCTCGAACGGGTCGGCCTGGGGGAAAAATTCGACGCCTTCCCGGATCGCCTCTCCGGCGGCCAGCAGCAGCGCGTGGCGATTGCCCGGGCCCTGGCGATGTCGCCCAAGGTCTTGCTGTGCGACGAGATCACCTCGGCCCTGGATCCGGAGCTGGTCAACGAGGTGCTCAGTGTGGTCCGTCAACTGGCGAAGGAAGGCATGACCCTGATCATGGTCACCCACGAAATGCGCTTCGCCCGGGAAGTCGGCGACAAGCTGGTGTTCATGCACCAGGGCAAGGTGCATGAAGTGGGCGATCCCAAGGCGTTGTTCGCCCATCCGCAGACACCGGAGCTGGCGAACTTTATCGGCAGCGTGGAGCAACCGGCCTGAGCCGTTATTCGCCCGACAGCAGCTCGAAACGTCCGCGACCTTCGACCGATGTCTCATCGCGCACCCGGGTCGCGCTGACCGGCAGGTGAGTGTCGATATCGACCTGCGCCGAAAAAAACCGCCCCTTGGCCGGCAGGTCCCGGGCCAGCACCACCAGGCTCTGACCCGGCGCCATCAAGTGGCTGGCCGCCGCCTCGGCCGGACGTTGCGCCGCGGCCAGGGTCACCGGCTTGCCGTCGAGCCGGGCATTGCTCAGGCCGACCGTGAAACGCCCCTGGCGATCGAAACGAAAGGCCTGCGGCCCCGCCGCCGGCCCGTCGAACCGCAGCACCATGGACGTCGGCCAGGGGCAGGCAATGTTCAGGCTCAGCCGCCGAGTCCCCAGGAACAGGTCAGGCTGCCCGGCCACCGGCGACAAGGCGCCCGGGCGCAGCGCCCCCAGTTCGATCTGCGACTGACTCAGCGACAGCGTGCAGTCATTGGCCCCGACCGAGGCTGAAAACAGGGCAAGCACGACGCAACAACACCGTAAAACCGCGCGGACGCGAGTGTTCATAGAGGTCTTCCATAGGATTGACTCGCCCGGCAAACCGCCGTGGCCGTTTCATAAAGCCGATCGCTGTCCACGGTCTCGGACAACTCGACCAGCAAGGTGCAGGCGCTGTGATCGGCCCGCCTGATCGTGAGCCGTTGGCCGGCCTCGACATTGCTCAGGAACACCATGCCGCCACCGACCACCGTGGTCAGGAAGGCCTCGCCCTCGCCGAACACCGAGGCGCCCTGAGGCAACGGCTCGGCATTTTCGTCGGTGACCTTGAGCAGCAGCCGTCGCACCTTCACCACGGTGAAATCCACCCGATTGAATGAGCCGCGCCCGGCTTCGAGGGTTTTCGTCCCATTGCGCAAGTCGATCCGCCGTGGCAACGAGCGGGTGTCGACTTCCAACTGGCTGCTGCGGTAGGCCGGCAGGCCGGCGACCACCGCCTGGCCGCTGAAGTCGGTCCAGACCGGGCCCTGGGGCGTGGCGATCCGGGCACCGGAAAGATCGCCCACCGAGACCACGCCAAAGGTCTCCTGGATCGCGTAGGGCGAAAACGTCAGGCCACCCTCGTGCAGCGCAAGGCCTCCGGACAACTGTCCGCTGTAGCTGCTGCTGGAGTCGCTGCGGGTCACCCCCAGGCCGACCTGGGTGTAACGCGGCATCAGGTTCAGGTTGCCGCGAGTGATCTGCCGATCGCCCTTGAGGTCCTGCTCCAGCCCCAGGTCATAGCTGAGCGTATCGTTGACCCGTTCGCGGTAGTCGCCACCGATATCAAGGCGCTCGCCACGACGATTGAGATAACTGCTGATGCGCCGGTCGCCACCCAGCGGCACACTGACACCCAGCCGTACCCCGAGGCCCGAGTCGACGGCATGGCGGTCGCCGCCCGGACCGACGTCGGAATCCACGCTGAGACTCAGGCTGGCGTAGCGGTAGCTCTTGTTCCACGTGCCGTGCAGACGCCGGGACAAGTGACCGTCGAACATCACACTGCGCGAGTAACCGAGACTGAAACCGCCGAGCTTCAGGTCCGACCAACCGATCCCGGCGGTGTACTGGTGTTTGAAGCGTGAACCGGGATCGTCGCTCAGGCCCACTTCGCCGGCCTGTAGCAGATCGCGATAACCGGCACTGCGCAGGGTCGCGCTGAGGTCCAGATCGACACCCGCCCCCAGCGGGCTGTTCAACGACAGGCTGTTCTGGCTCCCCGCCAGCGCACGCCGGGTGTCATGGGACAGGCTGTTGCGCAGGCCGACGCCGACCTGCTGCCAAAAGCGGCTGTCGAGCGCCCAGCCGCTGGCGCGGTAGTCATCGCTGCCCAACAGCCCGGCGCTGAATGACGTGGTCTCGCCCAGCCCCCAGGTGCCGCTGCCGGTGGCGAGCAACGGTGGCTCTTCACCGCGACCGGTGGCGCCACGCAGTCGCCCCAGGGACAGGTAGTAACCAGGCTGGACCTCCGTGGCCCCTGGAAAGGACGCGGCCGGCACGACAAAACGATGCTCGTTGCCGGATTGGCCGATGACCCTGACCTCCAGGTCGCTGGTGCCGTTGAGCAGCGGCAAGCCACCGAGACTGAAGGGACCTTGCGGCACCAGGCTGGTATGGATCAGTGCCCCGGACTGGCGGACTTCGATCCGCGATGCGTCGAGGGCCGTACCCTCGACCAGGACACCGCGCCCGGCCTGTCCCCGCTGCGCACCATCGGGCATGAACTGCACACCGGAAAGCTGGACCCCGGCAAACACCGGTCCGGCACTGTTGATCTGGCCAGCCTGGAAGGTCGTCTGCCATGGCCGGAAGTCACGCTGCCCATAGGCATACAGATGCTCGGTCTGCTCCTTCCCATTATTGGAGACGTGCAACTGGCGGCTGCGGACAATCCAGTCGCCGGCATTGAACCCGGCCTCGGTAGTCGCCGAGAGGAAACGCCCGCCGCCCTGACGTGAGCGCGTATCGAAACCCAGCACCTCGTAGTTGAGCAGCCCGGCCGTGCCGCCGCGGGCGTAGACACCGCTGTCGAGCGCCGGCCCGCGCAGGGCCTGGGTCGGCACCAGCAGGGACACCTCCTCGCTGTTGGGACGCAGGATGACCTGGGTCTGCGGGTACTCCCGCACAAAGACGTGACAGACGTCCTCATCGGCATCCGCGCCAACATCGGGCCTCTTCAAGCCAGCCTTGTCCAGCAACGCGGCGGTGAAACACAACTCGCCGTCCCGGTCGAAACGCAGCTGCGCCAGCCCCAGGCGATTGCCGTTGAGCTCCAGCGCCACCCGCTGCGTGCCTTCACGAAAGCGTGGCGCCGAACGGAAATAATCGGCCACCTGGGGATCGAGGCCGCGCTCGGAAAGCACCGACAGGTCAAACTCCGCGTCAGTTGCATCGTCGTTTTTCTCGGCGACGACCGGCTCGCCGAACCCCAGCAAGGCCGCGACACCGAGTGCCTTCGCCAGCACTGACCTGGCTGGCTGTATTGGGTTTCTCATGGAGGCGTCACAGCGCCTCGACCAGAAGGGGCGCTTCGTGACGGGCGACGGCAAAACCATAGACCGTCGCCGGCTGCAACGTGACCGAGGTGGCCGCGGACTGCGTCGCGTCTATTTCGACCGCCAGCGCCTCCCCTGGCAGGACATAGTCGCGACTCAGCATCACGCTGACCTTGTGCGGATTGAGCTCCAGCTCCGGCGACAGGCGCACCACATAGGGACTGTCATTGCGCACCACCAGCCGGGACTTCTCTAGGTGCCAGGTCAGTTCCTTCCAGGGCGCCGGATGCCGGGCCAGCCCCTTGGGATGCAGGATCAGCGGCAGGTTCTGGCGTAGCGTGACGCCGACGGTGGCGCCAGGCCCGGTCTTGCGCTGGGGAATACCCTCAAAGGTGACGCGTTTCAGACGCTGGGTCTTGAGTGGCTGGTCGTTGGCGGTGAGAAACCGCACCAGTTGCGTCTCACCGGCATCGACCCGGGTGACGGGGGGCGTGATCACCACCAGCGATTCAAGATCCTCGGGAATGGATTCGACAGCCGAGTGCAGCAAGGCCGAACCGCCATCGGTATTCTTGATCTGGATACTCGCCTCGCCCTCCTCCTCATAGAGAATCACCACCGTGGTTTCCGGTTGCATGCCATCGGCACGGGCGACACTGGAGAACACGCCCAGGAGAAACAACAGCACACGGGCAGACAATGACCCGAACTTCGGTATAAGGGGTACAACCTTCAAGCGATACGCTCCTTGCGAATACATCTTTATTGTTCACGCACATAAAAAAAGCGCGCCGGCACATCACCTGTGCCGGCCGCCCTGTTACTGGGATAAAGTTGATTTAGAGATAACGCAGTTCCAGCGTCGCCAGGCCATCCAGATACAGTTCCTGGGTGACATCCAACTCGGAAGTTTTATTGATAACCGCCTTAACTTCCAACGTACCGCTGACCCGCTGTACCGACGCTGGATGAGTGGCGAGGAAGCCGCTCCAGGACATGATGTTCTGATACTGGCCCAAGGCCCCATTACCACGGTTCCAGTTCAAACCGTTATTGGTCGAGACGATGGTGTTGACCAGCGGAAAGTCGGCCACGGAGTCCGTCACGCTCAGGGCGTAACCGCCGATCCGCCTGCCGTCCGCCGTGGTCCCCAGGCCGTAGTTGTAGACATCGCTATAGTCCGGGCCGAGGGCCGACTGCAGGATCCCCGGGATCTTGCTGCTGGAGCGGTTGTCGAGCGCCTTCACCCCGACCCGGGTACCGCCGTCGCAGTTCACCGTAAACGGCACGCCCCTCGGCTGTAGCGCCGTGTAGGCGTTGAGGCCCAGATCGGCGGCGCGGATTTTCCCGAAATCAACCACACCGCCATTGTGCAGGCTCAGTGTGCAACTGGCCGGAACGATGGTCCCCTTCACCAACAAGTCCGCCGCGTTGGCATTGCTCCCCAACGCCACCAACAAAGCACCAAACGCCCATGCGGATACCAACTTCATTTTCCTACTCCCTGTTATTAAGTGTGTGCAGATGCGGGTTATTCAGGACTGCACGATTCAGTCCGGGATCATCCCCGAAACAGGGCAAGCACTTAGGCCCGCCGAATGCTGTCCGATAAATAATTAACACCCAGGCATAATCGCCGGACGCTAGTTTCCACGCTGACCGCTGACAAAAAAACCGGAAGTCGCCACGCGCTTGGTGCGACGGATAAACAAACACTGCCAACTTTCATAAATATCGCTGTCATCACAATTCATGACACAGGTCATCAATGTGAAATATTTATGTAGGAAAATTGAAGTAATGATTTTCCAACCCCCTCGCTGCAAGCCCCAGGCCTGATGCTCCCAGGCGGCCCACATTGGCGTCAGGGCCTGATCGTGGCACGATGGCGAGGTTATCGACCGAGATCCTTCAACCATGCCGCATTCCCAAGCCAAGAATCTGTCCCTGATCGCCGCCATCGACCTGGGCTCCAACAGCTTCCATATGGTCGTGGCCAAGGCCCAGAACGGAGAGATCCGGATCCTGGAGCGCCTCGGCGAGAAGGTTCAGCTGGCGGCCGGTATCGACGAGGACCGTCAGCTCACCGAAGAATCCATGCAGCGCGGGCTCGATTGCCTCAAGCGCTTTGCCCAACTGATCAACGGCATGCCCCTGGGCGCCGTGCGCATCGTCGGCACCAACGCCCTGCGCGAAGCGCGCAACCGTGGCGAATTCATCCGCCGCGCCGAGGAAATCCTCGGTCACCCGGTGGAAGTCATTTCCGGCCGTGAAGAAGCCCGCCTGATTTACCTCGGTGTGTCCCACACCCTCGCCGACACCCCGGGCAAGCGCCTGGTGGCCGACATCGGCGGCGGCAGTACCGAATTCATCATTGGCCAGCGCTTCGAGCCGCTGCTGCGCGAAAGCCTGCAAATGGGTTGCGTCAGCTACACCCAGCGCTATTTCCGCGACGGCAAGATCACCCCGGCCCGCTACGCCCAGGCCTACACGGCGGCGCGCCTGGAAATCATGAGCATCGAGCACGCCCTGCACCGCCTGACCTGGGATGAAGCCATCGGCTCCTCCGGGACCATCCGCGCCATCGGTTTGGCCCTCAAGGCCGGCGGCCAGGGCAGCGGCGAAGTGAATGCCGAAGGCCTGGCCTGGCTCAAGCGCAAGCTGTTCAAGCTCGGCGATGCCGAGAAAATCGATTTCGAAGGGATCAAGCCCGACCGCCGTGCGATCTTCCCGGCCGGCCTGTCGATTCTCGAAGCGATCTTCGACGCCCTCGACCTCAAGCGCATGGACCACTGCGACGGTGCCCTGCGCGAAGGCGTGCTCTACGACCTGCTGGGCCGCCATCACCATGAAGACGTGCGCGAACGCACCCTCAGCTCGCTGATGGAGCGTTACCACGTCGACCTGGAACAGGCGGCACGGGTCGAGCGCAAGGCGCTGCACGCCTTCGACCAGGTGGCGGATGCCTGGGAACTGGCTGACGGGGTCTGGCGCGAACTGCTGGGCTGGGCCGCCAAGGTCCATGAAGTGGGCCTGGATATCGCCCACTACCAGTACCACAAGCACGGCGCCTACCTGATCGAGCACTCGGACCTGGCCGGCTTCTCCCGGGAAGACCAGCAAATGCTCGCCCTGCTGGTGCGCGGGCACCGCCGTAATATTCCCAAGGACAAGTTTGCCGAGTTCGGCGATGAAGGCATCAAGCTGATTCGCCTGTGCGTGCTGCTGCGCTTCGCGATCCTGTTCCATCACATCCGTGGCACCCAGGAAATGCCGCAGGTCACCTTGCGTGCCGACGGCGATAGCCTGGATGTGGTGTTTCCCAAGGACTGGCTGGAGCAGAACCAGCTGACTCAGGCCGACTTCGCGCTGGAAGCGGAGTGGCTGACCCGAGTCAGTATTACCCTCAACGTACGCTGAGGAGCGGGTTGCTCAGGCGATCGAGCAAGGTCGCCTGGGCGCTGCGGGCGTTCTGGTTGCCGGTCGGCGTGTTGCGGATATAACGACCGTCCGACTGCAGGCTCCAGCTGTGGGTGTTATCGGTGAGATAACTTTCCAGCTCTTTCTTGACCCGCAGGATCAACTTCTTGCCCTCGACCGGGAAGCAGGTCTCGACGCGCTTGTCGAGGTTGCGCTCCATCCAGTCGGCGCTGGAGAGGAACATCTGCTCTTCGCCGCCGTTGAGGAAGTAGAAGACCCGGGTGTGTTCGAGGAAGCGACCGATGATCGAGCGCACCTGGATATTGTGCGAGACCCCGGCGATACCCGGACGCAGGCAGCACATGCCGCGCACCACCAGATCGATACGCACGCCGCACTGGCTGGCCTTGTACAACGCACGGATGATCTTCGGATCGGTCAGCGAGTTGAACTTGGCGATGATGTGCGCCGGCTTGCCGTCGATGGCGAACTGGGTTTCCCGGGCAATCATGTCGAGCATGCCCTTCTTCAGGGTGAACGGCGCGTGCAGCAACTTCTTCATGCGCAGCGTCTTGCCCATGCCGATCAACTGGCTGAACAGTTTGCCGACGTCTTCGCACAGGGCGTCGTCGGAGGTCAGCAGGCTGTAGTCGGTGTACAGGCGGGCGTTGCCGGCGTGGTAGTTACCGGTCCCCAGGTGCGCGTAGCGGACGATCTCGCCGGCCTCGCGCCGCAGGATCAGCATCATCTTGGCGTGGGTCTTGAAGCCGACCACGCCGTAGATCACCACCGCACCGGCCGCTTGCAGGCGGCTGGCCAGTTGCAGGTTGGACTCTTCATCGAAACGCGCACGCAGCTCGATCACCGCGGTGACTTCCTTGCCGTTGCGCGCCGCATCCACCAGGGCGTCGACGATTTCCGAGTTGGCGCCGCTGCGGTACAGGGTCTGGCGCACGGCCAGGACATGCGGGTCCTTGGCGGCCTGGCGCAACAGGTCGACCACCGGGGTGAAGGATTCGAACGGGTGCAGCAGCAGGATGTCCTGCTTGCTGATCACGCTGAAAATATTCTCGCTGTTCTGCAGCAGTTTCGGGATCTGCGGGGTGAACGGCGTGTATTGCAGCTCCGGATGACTGTCCAGGCCGGTGATGCTGAACAGCCGCGTCAGGTTCACCGGACCGTTGACCTGGTACAGCTCGGTCTCGTTCAGGTTGAACTGCTTGAGCAGGTAGTCCGACAGGTGTTTCGGGCAGGTATCGGCCACTTCCAGACGCACGGCGTCACCGTAGCGGCGGGAGAACAGCTCGCCGCGCAGGGCGCGGGCCAGGTCTTCGACGTCCTCGGAGTCCAGCGCCAGGTCGGCGTTACGGGTCAGGCGGAACTGGTAGCAGCCCTTGACCTTCATGCCCTGGAACAGGTCGTCGGCGTGTGCGTGGATCATCGACGACAGGAAGACATAGTTATCACCAGGCCCACCCACGTCTTCGGGTACCTTGATGATCCTCGGCAGCAGGCGCGGCGCCGGGATGATCGCCAGGCCCGAATCGCGACCGAAGGCGTCGATACCTTCGAGCTCGACGATAAAGTTCAGGCTCTTGTTCACCAGCAACGGGAACGGGTGCGTCGGGTCGAGGCCGATCGGGGTGATGATCGGCGCGATTTCGTCGCGGAAATAACGACGGACCCAAGTCTTCAGCTTGGTAGTCCAGTAGCGGCGACGGATAAAGCGGACCTGATGTTTTTCCAGCTCCGGCAACAGGATGTCGTTGAGGATCGCGTACTGGCGATCGACATGCCCGTGTACCAGCTCGCTGATCCGCGCCAGGGCCTGGTGCGGCTGCAAGCCGTCGGCGCCGGCCTGTTCGCGGGCGAAGGTGATCTGCTTCTTCAGCCCGGCGACGCGAATCTCGAAGAACTCATCCAGGTTGCTGGAGAAGATCAGCAGGAACTTGAGGCGCTCCAGCAGCGGATAGGACTCGTCCAGCGCCTGCTCCAGCACGCGGATGTTGAACTGCAGCTGCGACAGCTCACGGTGGATGTACAGGCTGCTGTCATCCAGGCCGGGAATCGCCACCGCCGACGGCACCGCCACATGGGGGGCTTCGGCGACCACCGCCACCGGTACGGGCTCCAGCTCCGGCGGGGTTTCGGCGATTTGCTCGACCACCGGTTGAGCGTCTTTTACTTCAACTTCGCTGAGTCCTTCGGTATTCATCGAGTGTTCCTGTGAGGGCTATTTCTGCTCTCGTAGCAGTTGAGCGGCGCGGGCGGCAAAGTAGGTCAGGATGCCATCGGCACCAGCCCGTTTAAAAGCGGTCAAGGATTCAAGGATAACGCCTTCGCCCAGCCAGCCATTCTGGATGGCCGCCATGTGCATGGCGTACTCTCCGCTAACTTGATAGACAAAAGTTGGCACCTTGAATTCATCCTTGACCCGAAAAAGGATATCCAGATATGGCATGCCCGGCTTGACCATGACCATGTCGGCGCCTTCAGCGAGGTCGGCGGCCACTTCGTGCAGGGCTTCGTGGCTGTTGGCCGGGTCCATCTGGTACGACGCCTTGTTCGCCTTGCCCAGGTTCAGGGCCGAGCCGACGGCGTCGCGGAAAGGTCCATAGTAGGCGCTGGCGTACTTGGCCGAAT
>Ga0209888_1000835_pt1 | contig 11843 bp, 8 predicted proteins | sample OrgsoiDNA_201059_FD_185807 | JGI IMG/M metagenome (GOLD analysis project Ga0209888, IMG submission 185807) | Permafrost soil microbial communities from the Arctic, to analyse light accelerated degradation of dissolved organic matter (DOM) -... | ecosystem: Environmental > Terrestrial > Soil >...
GCGTCCAGCCAGACCTGCTCGGCGAACATGTAGCCCATGAAACCGCCCAACGGGTTGCTGCCATAGCCCTTGACGCGCTGGTCGACGGCATCGATGTTGCTGATGAACACCGGGATGCCGATACCGCAGTGGTCATGGGCCAGGGTCTGCATGTCCGCGTACATCTTGCTGCGCTTGGCATCGTCGGTTTCAGCGCGGGCGAGCATCAGCAACTGGTCGAACTGGTCGTTCTTCCAGCCGGATTCGTTCCACGGCGCGCTCGACTGGAAAAACTGCGAAAACATCACGTCAGCGTTCGGCCGCGGGTTGATGTTGCCGAAGCTCAACGGGTGTTTCATCCAGTGGTTGGACCAGTAGCCGTCACTGGGCACCCGGTTGACATCGAGCTTGAGCCCGGCCTGTTTCGCCGATTGCTGCAACAGTACGGCGATGTCCACCGAACCGGTCGCCGCCGGCGAGGCCACCAGCGGCATGCTGAGGCTATCCATACCGGCCTTCTTCAACAGGAACTTGGCTTTTTCCGGGTCGTAGACGGTCTGCGGCAGGTCAGCGTTGTAGTAGCGCGAACCGGGGGCAATCGGATGGTCGTTACCGACCACCGCAAAACCACGGAATACCGCGGATTTGATCTGCTCGCGGTCCATCAGGTACTTCATGGCCTGGGTGAACTCCGCGCTTTTACCGGGCATCTGGTCCTGACGGATAATCAAGTCAGTGTAGTTGCCCGACGGCGCATCCACGACGCGGTGAGTGGTACTGGCCTTGATTCGCGTGGTGGAGCGCGGATTGACCTCGTTGATCATGTGCACGTCGCCCGACAGCAGCGCATTGACCCGCGACGGTTCGTCGGCAATGGCAATGAACTCGATCTCGTCCAGGTAAGGCAGGCCCGGTTTCCAGTAGCCGGTATTGCGCGCCGCAATCGAACGCACACCCGGTTTGAACTCCTTGACCTTGAACGGCCCGGTCCCAATGCCTTGGTTGAAGTCGGTGGTGCCTTCCGGAACGATCAGCAGGTGCGACACCGCCAGGATCGACGGCAACTCGGCGTTGGGCGCGCTCAGGCGGATCTGCACTTCATTGGCGCCGGTGGCCTTGATCTCGGCGAACTGCTCCATCAGCGGCATGACCTTGGAGCCGGTCAATGGATCCTTGTGCCGCGTCAGCGAAAACACTACGTCGGCGGCGCTCAGGGTCTTGCCGTTATGGAATGTCACGTCCTTGCGCAGGGTGATGGTCCACAGCGTGGCATCGACGTTGTCGATGTGCTCGGCCAGCTCCAGTTGCGGCACCAGATGGCTGTCGAAACGGGTCAGGCCGTTGTAGAACATATAGTGGCGCGCATAGTCGGTGGACAGCGCACCCTTGGCCGGGTCCAGGGTATCGGCGGTGGAACTGGACATGCCGGCGACACGAATCCGTCCACCCGGCTTGCCTTTGCCGGGGCTCGCGGCGTCATCGGCAAACAGCTTGCCGGCGGCGCTGAACAGGCTGCCGGTGCCTGCGGCGGCCACCCCGGCGACACAGAGCATCTGCAGGGCACTGCGGCGTGACATGCCGCGATTGAGACTTTCAAATACCCTCAGGCTTTCCTGGCCGGAGATCAGTGGGGAGTCGATCTTGTTGTCAGTCATATCAGCTGTACCTGTCGATAATGAGAAGGCCCATGCTCGCGGTTGTCCGGAGCGTCTAGAAACGCAAACGACGGTGACACCACCCCTTCAACTCAATGCAAATAGTCCTGGAGCCGGTAATAAGCGCCCACCAGCGGGAGGAACCAGGGTTTGCCGAAATGCCCGGGAATCGCCGGCCAGTCGAGTTCGCGCCAGGGATTGGCCTCGACCTTGCCGGCCATCACCTCGGCCATGACCTGGCCCATGTGCACCGACATCTGCACCCCATGGCCGCTGTAGCCCATGGAGTGATAAACCCCGCCATGCTGGCCGGCACGGGGCAACCGGTCGGACGTCATGTCCACCAACCCGCCCCAGCAGTAATCGATCTTCACGTTGGCCAACGCCGGGAACATCTGCACCATCGCCGCTCGCAGCACCTTGCCGCTCTTGGCGTCGGAGACGCTGTCGGACATCGCAAACCGCGCACGGCCGCCAAACAGCAGGCGGTTGTCCGGGGTCAGGCGGAAGTAGTTACCGATCATGCGACTGGTGACATAGGCTCGCCGACCGGGCAGCAGCTGGTCGATCAGGGCCCGGGGCAGGACCTCGGTGGCAATCACGAAACTGCCCACCGGTACGATCCGCCGCCGATACCAGCCCAACCCGCCGTGCTGACAGGCGCCGGTCGCCAGCAGCACTTGCCCGGCGTGCAGCGAACCCTTGGCGGTGTTGACCTGATAGCCGCCGCCCAGGGCTTTCCAGTCCGTCACCGGCGTGTCCTGATAGATCAACGCACCGTGACGTACGGCGGCCTCGGCCAGACCGACACCGAAGCGCCCGACATGCATCTGCACGCCGTTGCGCTGCAGCAGGCCACCGTGGAACTGGGCCGAGTCGACTTCAGCGCGAATCTGCTCGGCAGACAGCAACTCGACATCGGCATCGACTTCCCGGCGAATCAGTTCGCAGGTCCGTGCCAGGCCCTCGTAGTGCATCGGCTTGGCGGCCAGCTTGAGCTTGCCGTTACGCTTGAGGTCGCAGGCGATCTGCTCCTGCTCCACCAGCGAAACCACGCTTTGCACGGCACTCTCGTAGGCTTGGTAATAGGCCCGTGCCCGCTCGGCACCGAGGCTGGCGCTCAGGCCGGCATAATCCTGGGCCACGCCGGTGTTGCACTGCCCGCCGTTACGCCCCGAGGCCTCACCGATCACCCGTCCGGCGTCCAGCACCACCACACTGGCGCCCTGCAAGGCCAGCGCCCGAGCCGCCGCCAGGCCGGTGAAACCGCCACCGATGACGGCCACGTCGACCTGCCCGGGCAATGCGCCGAGCTGTGCACCGGTAAACGCCGGTGCGGTGTCGAGCCAGTAGGATTCACTGCCCATGTCTGATCCGCCTATGCTAAAAACGCCTGTACCAAAACCGCCTGTACCAAAAAGAGCGCCGTTACGACTCAGAGCCCGACCAGCGCGGCCAGCCCGCCGATGTCGCTGATCTGCTGGTAGCCGTAGAAGGCATTGCCCGGCACTTCGTGGCCACGGGCGACGAAGGCCTTGTTCCGGATCTTCATGTCATGGGCCGGCATCAGGTCGTAACGAAAGCTCGACGACACATGCAAAATGTCCTCCGGGCCGCAGTTGAGGTTGTCGAGCATGTACTCGAACGCCGCCAGACGCGGCTTGTAGGCCTGAGCCTGTTCGGCAGTAAAGACTTTGTGAAACGGTGCGCCGAGCTTGTCGACGTTGGACATGATCTGGCTGTCGCTGGCATTGGAGAAAATCACCAGGGGGATCTTGTCGGCGATTTTCGACAGGCCGGCCGGCACGTCCGGGTGTGGACCCCAGGTCGGCACGGCGTCGTAATACAGCTGGCCTTCGTCCCGGTATTCGATGCCCCAGCGCTTGCAGGTCCGCGCCAGGGCGGTCTTGAGGATTTCGTCATACGGCCTCCAGTCACCCATGACCTGGTCCAGGCGATAGGCGGAGAAGTCCTTGACGAACTGATCCATCTGCTCGGGCACGACACGATCGGCGAACAGCTCGCGAGTCATCGTTCCCATGTGGAAATTGGTCAGCGTACCGTAGCAGTCGAACGTAATGAATTTGGGGCGAAGAAAGCTCATTGAGTGCGGTCCTGAAGTTCGTTGAGGTCATGGCGTGACAAGCATTCGCTCCGGTTCAGGAGCCGTGATGCAACGCTGCAGCACATCGTCATTACAACACCGTGAAATCAGCAGATGGCGTTAAAAGCGACCTCTGCTCAATACAAACCACCGTTTTAGCACCTCCCCTCAGCAGACTTTGCGGGCCGCTCCAGCCTTGGGCAAACCCCGTATTCATGCGCTCTTATGGACCTTTATAGCCCTCTAGAGGCGCAATACGCACTGAACCACCGCAGAACCTGCGCCGGGCCGAACGAAAACGGGCGCTTCCCTGGGGAAGCGCCCGTTCAAGGGTGCATTCGAGTGTTTTTGAAGGGGGCCGATCAACCGGCGATATCGATCAGCACACTCTTGAAGCGCAAATTGGCCTCGAACGCTTCGCGCCCCAGATCCTTGCCGATACCGGAGCGTTTGTAGCCCCCGGTCGGCAGGATGTAGTCGTTACTGCGTCCGTAACGATTGACCCACACGGTCCCCGCTTCCAGGCGCCGAACCAGGCGCAAGGCGCGATTGAGATCGGCGGTGTGCACACCCGCCGCCAGGCCGTAAGTCGCATGGGCCGCCAGGCCCAGTGCCTGCTCTTCGTCATCGAACGCCTGCACCGTCAACACCGGACCAAAGATTTCTTCGCAAACCGCCGGATTCTGGTTGTCCAGGCCGGCCAGCAAGGTCGGCTGGTAATAGGCCCCACCCAGGCCTTCGAAGAGCCCGCCGCCGGTGAGCACTTCGGCACCGGCCTGGCGCGAGCGCTGGACGATGCCATCGATGCGGCTGGCTTGCAGCCGGGAAATGATCGGCGACAGCGTGCTCTCGGACGACCAGGTCGGGCCAGGGCGCAGTTCCTCGAAATACGCCTGCAAGTGGGCAATGAAGGGTTCCATGATCGAACGCTGGATCAACAACCGGGAACCGGACACGCACACCTGCCCGGCATTACCGGTAATGGCCAGGGCCACGGTGCGAGCGGTCTTGGCAATGTCCGGCACATCGGCGAAGACCAGTTGCGGGCTCTTGCCACCAAGTTCCAGGGTGACCGGTTTCGGACCGACCAGCGCGCAGGTGGACATGATGCTCGAGCCGGTCGCGGTGGAGCCGGTAAAGGTCACCTTGCCCACCCGAGGGTGACGACACAAGGCATCGCCCGTGAGGCGGCCATCGCCCTGGATCACATTGAAGATCCCCGCCGGCATGCCCGCCTGCACCGCCAACTCGGCAAAGCGCAGGCTGGAGAACGGCGTCAATTCCGACGGTTTGAGGACCACGGCATTACCGGCGGCCAATGCCGGGGCGACTTTCCAGGAAGCCATGCTCAACGGAAAATTCCACGGCGCAATGGCGGCAATCACGCCGTAAGGTTCGGCGATCTGCATACCCAGTCGGTCGGTCTGGGTGGCAGCAACCTGGCCACCGTGCTTGTCCGCCAACTCGGCAAAAAAACGAATGCCCTCGGCGACGTAGGGAATATCCCAGGCGATCACATCCTTATGGGGACGGGTCGAACCCACGGCTTCCAGCGGCGCCAGGACGGCAGCGTCAGCTTCGATCAAATCGGCCCAACGGCGCATGACCCGCGCCCGCTCCCGCGGTGGTCGGCTGGCCCAATCACTGCGCTGAAAAGCCTGCCAGGCCGCATCAACGGCTTCATCCACCAGATCGGCATCGGCGATCGGCAGCTGGGCATAGACCTGGCCATCCGACGGTCGCACCACGTCCAGTCCCGGTTGGACATCGCGGTATTGGCCAGCAATGAAATGAGCGCTGCGCACAGCGATAAGGCGAGGATCGAAGCTATCCATGGAGCACTCCAGAAAAGGGCCGGCGAGTCGTGAATCCAGGCCTCCATCGTAGAAAAAAAGCCCAAGCATTTGCTGCCGACCTTGCACTGCAATTAAGTAGTAAGTGTGGTCTGTCGGCCTTGGGCGCGGGGAATCTGCCGAATGTTCCAGCCCCCCTTGCCAGGCCCTCACGCAGATGGGATACAGGCACCCTCGCGGCGCAAAACCGGCCGCTCGTGCACACGGCCTAACGGAGACTCGCCATGTCCGCCCCGCAACCTGTTGCTTATGTCTATCGCCCGATGACGGCCGCCGATCTGCCCTCGGCCCATGCCTTGTCCGTGCAACTGAAGTGGCCCCATCGCCTGGACGACTGGGCCATGTTGCAACGGGTCAGCGAAGGCTTCGCGGTCCTGGATGGCGAGCGTCTGATCGGCACCGCATTCACCTGTCCCCAAGGCGGGTTCGCGACCATCGGCCTGGTGATCGTCAGTGACGACTATCAGGGCCAGGGTATCGGTCGTCGGTTGATGGAAAAGGCCCTCGATGCCTGCCAGTCCCGCACGCCAATGCTGAACGCCACCTTGGCCGGCGCGCCGCTTTACACCAGCCAGGGCTTTATCGAGTTCGGCAGGATTCAGCAGCATCAAGGTCAAGCCCATGGGCCTGCCCCCGAGCCGCTGGCCGAGGGTGAAGTGTGTCGCCCGCTACAGCAGGCCGATCGGACTCGTCAACTGGCGCTGGCCAACGCGGCCAGCGGGCTGGAGCGCAAGACCGTGCTCACGGAGCTACAGGATGTGGTCGAGCATTCAGTCGGCATCGAGCGCGACGGCCAGTTGCACGCTTTCGCCCTGCTGCGCCCATTTGGCCGCGGCCGTTGCATCGGTCCGGTGGTCGCGGAAAATCCCGCACAGGCCAGGCACCTGATCGCCACGTTACTGGCCCTGGTACCGGACGCCTTCGTACGCATCGATATCCCGGCGGACAGTGGCTTGGGCGAGTGGCTGGTATCGGCCGGTCTCAAGCAGGTCGACACCGTGGCACAAATGGCCCGGGGCACACCGCCGCAGGCGGTCAACGGCGTCCGACAGTTTGCTCTTGTCACCCAGGCCATGGGTTGACCGGCGCGTACGAAGCAGAAGCTGCAATCCCCCTCAATAGCCCATTTCCAGGGAGCGTCACCCGCATGTCTCAACCTACCGTTCTGCTCCTGGCTCGTGCCGATGGCAGCCGCGTCACCACGTCTTTCAACGCGATGCCCTTGAGCGCTGCCGACCCATTTGGCGAACATCGTCAGGTCGCCTACAGCGGGGCCGACGGTATCTGCGCGGGGATTGTAAGCACAGGCCAGGCACTTGATATCGAGGTCTTTCCGCACACTGAAATGATCGTGATCCACGCCGGCAACGTCGTGCTGCAATCCCAAGGCCAGACGCTGAAACTGGGCATCGGCGCAAGTGCCGTGATCGGGCGCGGTACAGCGCTCCGGCTCCTGGCGCAGCCCGATACCCGCTGGGCATTCTGTGCCGTCATCGACCCTACGGCTGAACCGGCACCCGGACTGACAGCACTGGACCCACAAGCGCTGCTCTCCCCTTCGGCCGCACCGGAACCCCACATACTGATCGGGCCCACCCCGCAGTGCCGCTCAGGCAATGCCTTCGAAGACACCAGCACCGACCTGCGCGTCGGCGTCTGGGACTCGACACCGTACGAGCGCCAGGGTCGAGCACACAAACTCAATGAGCTGATGCACCTGATTGAAGGCAGTGTGACCTTGCAGGGGCCCGAGGGTACGAGCCTGACGGTCAACACCGGTGACACGGTGTTCGTACCGCAAGGCGCGCCGTGCGCGTGGAAAAGCACTCGCTACGTGCGCAAGTTCTATGCGGTGAAATAGACCCGTGGCGCCATGTATCCTGTCCGAAGTCTGGGCCCCGGACATGCGAATACCGTATACATGACAAAAATGGCAGAGCGCTATAAAGGCTCTGCTGTCTGGATAAGCGAGTTCAACACCAATTTTATTTCAGAAGCCGGATCGTTATGTCCTTGCAGGATCAAACCTTCCGACAGCGCGGTGAAGGTCCGTGCAAGAGCGGCATAGCCAAGGGGAGGTTTCTTGCCGGCATGATTGAAGATAATGGTAATCAGCTTGCCCAACGCTTCACTATTTTCCTGATGCAAATCGTAGTAATGCTTTGAGAACGCCTCATCACGCAAGGCGATCAGTTGCAGCTCGGCATCAAGAATCGCACAACTGGTATTATTCTTGAGCGTGTCAATATAGGCATTCAATCCATGGGCCAGCTCTTCCGAAGAATACCCAGCAGCCAGGGTAGTACTCAACCGATCAATTTCAACTCGCTTGAACCGCTGAGTCAATTGCAGAAGCAAATCCGATTTGCTTGCAAAGTTTGAAAAAAAGGCCCCTTTGGAAAAACCGGCCTCCTCGGAAATAGCGTTGACGCTGGCGGCGTGAAAGCCCTTGCTAATCATCAGATCAGTGGCCGTGTCGAACAATTTGTCTCGGGTTACTTGCTGACTTTCCTCTCGCCCCATTCTCTTTTTCATCACGCCTTCGGCTCCTTTGGCCAAACAAAAAATACCTATTTGTAACTAAATGTAAAGACCGTCGTTAACCGCAAAAAACAATGTCAACTATCATATATTACACTAACCCTTTCAATCGTTTTAAATTTAATTTTCAAGAAACCCCATCTACACACCATGTATCGGGGCAACGAAAAGAGGCTGCAAGATGGCCTGCACCCGCGATTTTCCGCCGGTATTGCAAACATTTGCGACTCATGAAAACGCCTCGGCTCCGGGACGACCTCAAGCCCCTTGATCCGGGCGAATACGCATGACCGGCGAAGCGCTTGAGCCCTGGATTTCCACGTTTCAAGCCAGATTCAGGGCATTGACCTTTCGGAGCCAGACAAATACCACTTGATCTTCAGATACCGAATGGTTTTTAATTGCGCCGTTGACGCACCCGGCACCCGATCAGAGCATCGGGTCCAGTGGCATCAATCTCAATACAGCAGCAGATGACCCTACAGGAGCTGGATTTTAATGGAATATGCCTTTGTCACAGGCGCTACTGGCCTGCTCGGAAATAATCTGGTTCACGCGCTTTTAAAACGAAATATCAAGGTAAAAGCACTGGTTCGCTCCGTAGAAAAAGCCAAGAAGCAGTTCGGTAATCTGCCTGTCGAATTTGTCCAAGGCGACATACTCAATGTCGACGCCTTCAGCCATGCCCTGCAAGGCTGCGACGCCTTGTTTCATACGGCGGCCTATTTCCGCGACAGTTACAAAGGCGGAAAGCACTGGCAAAAACTGCATGACACCAATGTGACCGGAACCGAGCGATTATTGCAGGCCGCTTATGCCGCCGGCATTCGTCGTGCCGTTCATACCTCCTCCATTGCCGTGCTGAAGGGCAATAGAGATCAAGTGATCGATGAAACCATGTCTCGCAACGAACAGGAGGCTGACGACTACTACCTGAGTAAAATACTGTCCGAGCAAAAAGTTCAAGCTTTCCTGTCGCAACACCCGGACATGTTCATCGCCATGGTATTACCCGGCTGGATGTTTGGTCCCGGTGATATAGGCCCCACCTCATCAGGACAGTTCCTGCTCGACTTTGTTGGGCAGAAACTGCCTGGCGTACTCCCTGGAAGCTTTTCCGTTGTCGACGCCAGGGATGTGGCAGAACATCAACTCGCCGCCCTCACACGTGGCAGATCCGGAGAGCGTTACCTGGCAGCCGGCAATCACATGGACATGAAGAGTATTTTCCAGGTGCTGTCCCGTGTCAGCGGCGTCAAAGCGCCGGAGCGCAAAGTTCCACTGTTCATGCTGCGCCTCATTGCCTTGATGTATGAAGGTTATTATCGGATTACAAAAAAACCGGTACTCATCAGCACCTCCACGGTCAAACTCATGGAGCAAGAGCAAGGGCGCACCCATTTCAGCCATCAGAAAAGCTCGCAGGAGCTGGCGTGCAAGTTCCGCCCCGTCGCTGAAACACTGTTCGATACCCTGGACTGGTATCGTAAAAACAACTACATAGATGCCTGACTAAAACAGTTCATCTGTAACCTGCCTCTGCAGTGCTTTTTGTCTAATTATAAATTCAAGGATTGAGAGAGGTTGGTCAATGAAAAATCTTTTATACAAAGAAGGTTTTCTGCATCGCTTCGTCGGTTTTTCAGAGTCTTTTCCCGAACAGATTGCCATCCGTCATCTGGACGCGGAAGAAGATACCGTCACTTACCGTGGCTTGCGAATCAAGGCTGAAGAGTGCAAGGGTGCCCTCAAGGCCCTGGCTGTATCGCCGGGTGATAAAGTAGCGCTGGTTCTACCCAATGGCGTGGCATTCATCGCTTATTACCTGGCGATTATCGGCAGTGGTGCGATTCCGGTCATCCTCAACTACAAACTGACGTCATTCGAAATGACCAGCGTCATCAGCAGCGCCAGGCCGACGCTGGTCGTCACGACCGAAACGCTCTTCGAGCAACATCACGAGCTATTCCAGCCAGCCTATGGCGTTCGTCACTCCTTGGTGTTGAACGCCGGGAAGGAGCCGTCATCGCCCTTGCCCGACAACGCAACGGCCGACTCTCGGCTTCCTCGACACGGCGAACCCTTGTTATTGCCTGAGGGCAATCCGATAGTCTCGGTACAGTTCACTTACCGGGGTATCGGTAGACCTCTGGCCGTTTCTCACCGCTACCTTGACCTGACGCAATCGAGCGATGGGCTGCATGAGCAGTTTCATCTTCAAGGCATCGGCTCGGTTCATCTGGTGACGCTGCCGCTGTATGCCATCTTCGGATTGTCCGTGATGATGGTTTTTCCATTAAGCGTGGGCGCCACCCTGCTCATGACCAACACCCTGCTCAACAGGGATCTGGCAGAAGTCCTGTCTGAGCATAAGGTCAGCTTTGCCTGCCTGGTGCCCGACGTCATTCGCTACTTCAATACGCGACTGGCCAAACGCAAAGGCGCGCTTTTGCCGATGCACCCTCAACTGATGATTTATTCGGGTGGCAGCCATCTGCCGGCAGACGAAGCCGAGAAACTGGGAAGGCTGCTGGGATGCAATCCGGTGCTGCAAGGCTATGGATTGACCGAGAGCATGCCGGTGATTGTCCAAAGCTCGATTGGCAAGGTTCACCGCGGCGCCATGGGACAACCGATCAGCGGCGTGGAACTGCGGGTCGTCGATGCCGAGGGCCGGGATGTCGTACCCGGACGTATTGGCGAACTGCTGATACGCGGCTCGATGGTGATTGACGGCTATAACGACGCAGAGGATGCCAATGCCCGGTTCTTCCGTGAGGGCTGGTTACACACGGGGGATCTGGTCTGGCGGAACGACGATGGACATGTGTTCTTCTATTGCCAACGCCTGCGAATCTCGAAGATCAAAGCGCAAATGGTCGACCTGACGGAAATCGAGTCCATTGCCCTGAAGCACCCCGGAGTGGTCCGCGCGAAGGCTTTCATCGTCCCGGACAATAAAGAGGTCAACGTATTGCACCTGTGTGTTGAAGGGCACGGCGACCTGACCCAGAGCACTGTCTCCACCCTGCTCGCGCGCGACCTCTCGGGCTTCAAGCTGCCCAGAACCATCGAGATTATCTCTCTCAAGGAAGAGACTCATGCAAGCTGATAGCACACAACCGGTACTGGCCGTTTTCGACTTTGACGGCACATTGACCGACAGGCATACATTCTGGCGCTACATGCGCTTTATCGTTGGAACCCGATCATTCTGGCTGCGGATCATTCCCCTGCTGCCCAAAATGCTCAGTGTGATCCTGGGAATCACACCGCTGATGCAAGCCCGACTGGCGTTCATTGCCTGCTACCTGGGCGGCCTGTCAGTCGAGCAAGAGCGCGAGCATGCCAAGTATTTCATTACCGAACAGCTACCGCTCTGGCTCAGGCCCGAGGCCCTGCGCCGATTGCAATGGCATCAATCCATGGGGCATGTCACGGCGCTGGTCAGCAACTCGCCGGAGAACTATCTGATTCCCTGGGGCCAGGCAGCGGGTTTCGATTATGTGTGCGGTACCCGCCTGGCGACTGCAAAGAACAAACTGACCGGCGGGATATCCGGCACCAACTGTGTTGAGAGAGAAAAAGTCACACGGCTGAAAGGCTGTTTGAGCAACCTTGATGACTTTTACATTTATGCCTACGGAGACTCATCAGGTGACGATGCCCTGCTCGGCATTGCCAACTCTCCCTTCTATAGAAACTGGTACT
>Ga0209888_1000842_pt1 | contig 11746 bp, 7 predicted proteins | sample OrgsoiDNA_201059_FD_185807 | JGI IMG/M metagenome (GOLD analysis project Ga0209888, IMG submission 185807) | Permafrost soil microbial communities from the Arctic, to analyse light accelerated degradation of dissolved organic matter (DOM) -... | ecosystem: Environmental > Terrestrial > Soil >...
TTCCGGGAGGCGCGCCAGGGAATGGATTTCATTCGCGTCAAAAGCCGATTGCGCCGCGCCGTCAGGAATATCGATCACGAAAACCTCAACCTTGCAGTTGATAAGCTGAGGGCTTGGGGCAATGCGGCCCAGAGCGCGCGCGCTGCGCGCGGGCAGCGCGTAGCCTGTCTCTTCTCGCAACTCGCGCGTCGCGCCCTCGGCCCCGGATTCGCCAAAATCCAAGCCTCCGCGGGGGAACTCCACCGACAAGCCCAAATTCGGCGCTCTTTGGATTCGCGTGACCAAAAAGTCGCCATTCGCGAAGCGCGGAATGATCAAAACGCCCTCGCTGTAGGGAATCGGATCCAAATAAGGCTCCCCGCCGTCAGAAAGAACGCGAAACAGGCGATTTTCATGCAAAACCTGAGGCGCTTTCTCCGGGGGGTTCGATCCTTCATGAAGGGTTGCGGCAATCGCATCGAAAGCCTTGCCTGGGGTGCCGCGAGAGTCGGATGACATAGAAACTCCAAAAGGGAAGCGTCGCTCAATCAGAAAAAGGCTGTTTGCGAGGGTGAAAAACGGCCCCGGCGCGTCAAGGCTCGAATCGTATGGGATTTTCGAGGGCCTGGCAAGGCCCTGGCGGGAACGAGGCCTGCGCGCGGGAGGGCTAAAAACGGAGGCTTTTGGAACAAAAAAAAACGACGCCTGACGGGCGCCGTTTTTCTTCGAAGGGCTGCGCCAACGGGCCCGGTTGATCGCAGCCCGCGCCAATCAACCCCGCAAGGCGCGCGCTCAGATCGTGCTTTTTTGATCCGGGAAGCTCATGGCTTCGGCAAGCTCGTCCGCGGACAGGAACGGGTGCATGTCTTCCAGCTGCGGGCTCAAAATCTTGCCGTCAGGCAGTTGGCGCGAGCTCACGCGCGGCTCGAAGCCCTGATTCGGGTCCAACATGACTTCGATCAAACCCGGCCCCGGAGCCTCAATGGCCGCTTTGAGCTCTTCCGCGAAGTTCTCTTGCTCGATGCGCACCGACGGCAGGCCGTAGGCGGCGGCGATTTTGGAGAAGTTCGGAAACGTGACGCCGCTCGTGGGGCCTTCGCCCGCCAGGCGCTTGAAGAAGTTCGCTTGCGAGGAGCGAATCGACAGGTAGCCCTCGTTGTTGAGGATGATGACCTTCAAGGGCAGGTTGTAGTGCCGGATCGTTTGCAGCTCTTGGATGTTCATTTGCGCGCTGCCGTCCCCCGCGAGCGCCCACACGCGCCCCGTCTGCTGGCCGCCTTTGTTGGCGTCCAAGTGATGCAGGGCGAACGCGGAGCCCACCGCGGCGGGGATGTCATAGCCCATCGAGGCGCTTCCGGAGTTGGAGAACAAGCGCGCGCCCTTCACGATCGGAGCGATCTGGAAGGGGATGATGCACGCCGAGGCGTTGCCGGTCGCGACCACGTCGCCGGGCCGCGCGAGCTTGAAGAGCTCTTTGATGAAGACATACGGGTTGATCCGTCCATTCCAGGGCCGCTCGCGCGCGTCCAAAGCCGGGAACTGCTCGCGCTTTTGGGCGATCCATTCGCGCCACTGCGAGAAAATAACAGGAGGAATGGAGCTTTCTTGCGCCTTTTTGAGCAACAAGGGCGCGAAGTCGCGAAGGTCGGCGATCAGGGCTTCGCTCGGCCGATAGGTCGGCTTGCGCGTTTCGGCTTCGTCGATTTCAATTTGGACCAAATGGGCGTTCTTGGCGAAGCTGTCAAAGTTGTAGCCCGTTTGGCGAATGTTCAGCCGGCTGCCGAAAACGATGACCAAGTCAGCCGCTTGGATCGCGAAGTTGCCTTGGCGCGTCCCGATGGTGCCCGGGCGGCCGGCGAACAGCGGGTGATCGCTCGGCACCGTGTCGTGCGTCCACGCGGTCGCCATGGGGATGCCAAGGCGCTCCGCGGTTTTCACGATCGCCTCGTGCTGGCCCGAAAGGCGAGCGCCTGTGCCCAGCAAAAAGAGCGGGCGCGTGCTGCGGGCGATAAGGCCCAACAGGTGGGCGGCTTTGTCGTTGAGCGCCACGCCCGTTTCAAGATGGGCGATGTCCGGCAGCGCGCCGTCCCAGGCGACCAGGGTTTCCGCGTCCACCTGGGAGGACTGGACATCGATGGGGATGTCAATCCACACCGGACCGGGGCGGCCGTGCTGGCAGAGCGCCCAAGCGCGTTCGATCACCGCTCGAACTTGCAGCGGATCTTTCAAGGTCATCGATTCCTTGGTGATGGGCTTGGACATGGAGACGATGTCGACTTCTTGGTCGCCCAGCTGGCGCAGGCCCGCGACCGGCGTGCAAACCAGGTGCGTCTCGCGCTTGACTTGGCCCGAAAGGATCAGGAGGGGGATGGAGTCGGTGAACGCGCCGAAAACGCCGTTCAGGGCGTTGATGCTGCCCGGGCCAGTCGTGACGTTGATCACCCCGGGCGCGTTCTTCACGCGGGCGAAGCCCTCGGCCGCCATGGCGCAGGCTTGCTCATGATGGCAATACACGGGCTGCAGGCCTTCTTGGTGGGTCAGGGCGTCATTGAGAAACATGGCGCCGCCGCCGGTGAGCATGAAGACGCGCTCGGCGTTCTTTTCAGCCAAAAATTGAGCAATGTATTCACTGACGCGCATTTAAAACTCCGAAGAAATAGACGGGCTTGGCAACGGTTCAAGGCCGGGCGTCTCGCAAAAAAAACGGGGCGTCGGACCTGCGGCCAGGCCCCATAAGGCCTGAAAAGCGAATTTGGGGCCGAATATAGAGGAAAAGGAGCCCAAAAGCAAGGCTGGGAAACAGAAAAACAAAAAGAGCGCAACCAGAGCAAAATCAACGCGCCGGAATGTCGTTCAACCGCGCGGCAAAGCATACGCCACGGTGTCAAAGCCGTTGTGCGCGTGCGCCCGAAGGTGAAGCGTGTGATCCGGCGCCAATTCATGCAGCAAAAGGAGCACGTTCCATAGGTGATCCGGCGTGTGATACGCGCTCACGGCCAGGGCGGGCTGAAATTCAGCGATCAAGGCGCGGGCGCCGTTGAGGGCGTCCAGCTCAGCCCCTTCGATGTCCATCTTGACCAAGGTGGGGGCGAACTTCGGGAGCGCCTGGTCCAAGCCCACGCACTGCACGATCGCCTCGCCCCCTTCGCTCTGCCGGCTGGACGCCGCGCCGTCAAATCGAAAGCGCAGGGTTTTTGCGGTGTCGGAGACGCCCAGGGGCAGGCAAATGGCGTCAAGGCCCTCGGGCAGAGTGCTGGCCAGCGCCGCGAAATTGCCAAGGTCGGGCTCAAAGCAGGCGACTTGGCCCATGCGGATGCCTTCTTTGGCAAAAAATCGCAGCGTGTCGCCGTTGAAGGCCCCCGCGTCAATCAGTCGCACGGGCTCGGGCCAGCGCGGGAGGCTTTTTGGAGCGTATTGGCCGGGTTCGGACGCCGCGCGAAGGTGCTCCATGCCGAGCGCGCGGGCGCACAGCTCGCCCCAGAACACAGATTGGCTCGCTTGGTCGCCCAGCAGCTCAAACGCCTGGCGAGCGCGATCCAGCGCCACCGGCAATTCTTCATGGCCCCAAAACGGAAAGTTCAGCCAAAAGGCATCGGGCCAGCCAAGATTTTGCGCCCCCGCCGCCCGCCACACTCGCGACGGATTCCAGACGTCAAAGCCCGCGGCGCGCAGCGAGGCGTAAATCGCGCGCAAATCGGCCGCGAAATTGTGCACGCCGATCAGGACAGGCTTGCGCTCGAAGCCCAAGAACTCCTCGGGGGCGAAGCATGGCGCGCCCTGCACCGTGCCGTGCCGAAGCTCGGGGCTGCGGTCAATAAAGCCCAGGATCAAAACGCCGGCGGCGCGCAGCCGCGTCGCCAAAGAGCGGCCAAAGCCGCCGGCGCCCCATACATAGGCTTGCGCGGGGAGCGCCTCGGCCGCCAAGCCATTGTGCGCCATCGCGAGCGCCGCCCAATCGCCAACCGGGGGCACGCCGGCGGCTGAGAAATCGATCGCATCGCCGGAGCTCGCTTCAAGGCCCATCGTGGCGCGCGCGGCCAAGGGCGAGGTGGACAGGGTGTTCGGGAGCTTCAACGAATTCAGTGCGATCATGGGGCGATTGGCGTGAGTGGGGAAACAAAAGAAAATCAAAGGCAAACCCTAAAAAATCAGCGAAAGCGGCGAAAAAAGAACGCGCCGGGAAGCTATCGGCTCTCCGGGGCTCGTCGGAAGCCTCAAGGTTCCGAGCCGGCCACAAACGGCCGCGATCATAGGCGATTCATTTGGGAAAAGCCAGAGCAAATTGGCCGTTCGGCATTTTGACTTGATGGCGAGCCACCCACTCGCGGCTGACAAATATTCCGGCTTCTTTCGCGCCAATCGCATTCGAAATGGGCATGTAATTGTCGTGAATATCCTCCGAGATGGGCGACGGCAAATAAGTGTTGTCGACGCGATCCAGAATAATCAAGTCGAAATGGCTGGATTCCCAGCGCGATAAAATGGCTTGGCGAGTCTTTTCGTTTCTCGGATACGCGGTCAACGGATCCCACCAAAGAGGAAATCCCTCTGGGCTGGCTTTTTGGAACTGAGCGTAGCCAAACTCCACGCGCGGGCCAAAAAACACGCTGGCGGGCTTCACGAGCCGCAGGGCATGCGCGGCGTCGGCGGTGAATTGCGTCAAGCGGGGGCCCGCGACCACCCCCTTGAAGAAGGGGTCTGTTTGCACAATGGAGGCATTCGTTTCAAAAAACTGCCCGTCGCCCGCGCCCCACACTCGGCTGCGGCCAGCGGCCATCAATTCGCCTTGGACCGCCGCGATCACAAAACAGAGTCCGATTGCGCCGATTTGCTTTTTGTTGAATGATGGGCCCGCCGCGAACAACAAGGCGCCCGCGAGCAATGGGCAACTCGTGATGGGGAATTCTCCGTTCAAGAAAAACCCGCCCAAAAAAGACGCGAAAAGACCCAGGAAAATCCAGAGCGCCGCGCCCGAGTTATCCGCGAAAAACTGACGGGTGCCATTGAACACAAAAAAACCCAAGACGGTCAACAGCAAGGCGATCACAGCGGACGACTGCAGGGTGCTGGACCAAGGCATTCCGGTCATGAAGATCGTCGGCGACGAGACTCGGTGGCTCAGGGAAAAAAGAGCCTGGACGTATGAAATCGGGTTGAACTGGAAGACGAAAGACGCCACGACCGCAAGCGCCACGGCCGCGACGGAGAATGCCACGGCCTGTCTCCACAAATTCCAACCACCCAGGCGCGCAGGCAGCATGAATTGCAAAAAACCAAAAAACAAGGCGGGCCCCGTCATGTTGGGTTTGCCCAAAACCAGCAGCGCGGACAACAGGACGACGGCGGCCCGAAATCCCCAACCCGCGCGCGAGCTCGCGGCCGAAGAGTTGGCCGCGCCGAAAGAGAAAAAACCACGCCGCTTGCCAACGGCCAAAATGCCCAAGAACAGCAACGAGCAATACAACGCCACAGGGCTATACCACCAAAAACCATGAAAAAGGCCCCCTTGGGTGAAAGCCAGAAGACCCAGGGCCGCGGCGAGAATCGGCGCCGTTATGCGCTTCCAAACGAAATAAACCGCTATGGTCCCCACGGCGTAAAAAACGCCCCCCGCGTCCACCAAAGATTGCCACGAGACCCCTTCGACCCGAAAGGCGATCGCCGCGCCCCAGGTGAACAACGGCGGATAGGGGGTGTAGAAGTCCGTGAAAGCGCGTTGGCCCTGATGCAGGCGCCAGGCCAGGTCAATCATCGGCGCTGAATCAAACCCTCCGATCTGATGCATTCCCACGAATCGATTGGCGAAGAACAAAATGACAAGCGCCGCGCAAACGCTCAGCGCTTGAATCGCTTTCATGGAGCGCAAGCGCGCAAACGATGAAGAGAAGGCCGCTCGGCGCGAGGAAGAAAAAGGAGTCATGGTGTCACCGTGAAGTGCGGGATTCAAGTCATGGAGGGGCGAAGCCGAATAAAAAGCCACAAGTCGCGGCGTGGAATAATTCAGCGCATGACAAAGCCGCAAAAAAAACCACGGCTTCGGCAGCGAAAGGTTTTTGCGCAGCCCGCCCTAGCCCTCAAACGACACAAGCGGCGCGCTGGATCCACCAACCAATCCTAGGCATCGTCGTCATCATTCGAAGTCAGCCGCCCCAAACGGAACAACTCGTGGTCTGACGGGATGATCAATTCTTCAAAATCACGAAAATCGACAAACTTTTCTGGCTCGATCGACTCGCTCGTCTCCGCGTCTTCGGAGAAGCAATCAATGACCTCCGCCGGAGTGAACATAAAAAGGCCAGGGGTAGGCATCCGGGACATTTGCGCGCCTTGAATGAACGCGCCGTAAACGCGCTTCCACGGCATCAGCATTTCCTGGCCGTTTTCCGCGCGGACCAATTCCATTTTGTCGGTGAATTGGCGCAAGACAATGGAGCCTCCGTTTTCCGCCAGTTGCGCGAGCTTCACATTCAGCATGACCGCATGCGTCGGGTCGTGGCCAATGGTCTTGTCGGGATTGATGTCAAAGGTTTGGGCGTCTGTCATCAGGTGAACGGTGACGTGAACGCTGTTGTCCAGGCGCAAAATCAGGGCGAGAAGGCCCTCCGCCATGTCCTGCGCGGCCTCCGACGCGTCGCCGTCCAAATCAGGCGGCGCGAGCCCGCGCCGGCGGCTTTCCGCCTGCGCTTCGAAATCTGCGGCGGCGTTTGCCGACCGGCCCGGAGCGTCGGCCATGGAGGTGCGAGTTTTGCGCATAAAAGTCAATCTCCAAACGAAAGGCGAAGCGAAAGCGCTCGGATGGCGGCGAGGAAAAACGCCTAGGAAATCAACCGATCGCCAAAAATGAATCATCGCGGGTTTTTGAGCGCAACCCGCCAAAGGGACTCAAAAAATGCCCCCAAAACACGGAAAAGACGTGAAAAAATAAGAGCGCCGAAACCGGCGGCCGGGCGGCAAGAAAAAGCTGATCCGCGCCCAGAAAACCAATGATATCGCAAAAAACACGGCTGGATTTTCTTTTTTGCGTCGTTTGCGAGCGGGGCCGCCAAGGGGAGCCGGCCTCGCTCAAAGCGAGCTCCGGCGCTCTATCCGGCTCCTGGGCTCATGCGCGCGGCGACTTCGCCAGGCGTTCATAAGCAAGCAGGCTGTCAATGGCCGCGCTCAATCCAAAGGCGCATCCGAGCCCCAAGGCGCGCGCCTTCGAGCAATCCGGGGCATACATCTCTGGCGTGGCTTCCCGATTGGGCTCGCGCGCGCGCGTCGGCGCGGGCGACTCCGCGGCCTGAGAATACATCTCGGCCAATCCCCAGACGGAAACCGTGTCTTCGCCGCCGACGTTATAGGCCTGCGCCGGAGTCCCCAACGCCCACAGGCCCAAAATCCAAACGGCCAAATCTGCTGGATGCATATATGTGCGCAGAGGGCTGCCATCGCCGGAAAGTTGAATGGCATTGCCCGCCAAGGCATCGCGCGCGAAATTGCCCGCCGCGAAATGCCAGTCCAAAGGCAAAAGCGGGCCCAAAAACGCGAAGGGCCGCGCGATCACGCCGCCGGACTGCGCGGCGACCCACTCCGCCAAGCGTTTCGCATGCCCATAGCCCGGCGCCGATCCCTGAGCCGTGGGCTCTGGCGCGCTGGCCGCGGCGTCCGATTCAAAAGCCGGCCCTTGCGGCAGACTGCGTGAGCCGTAAACGGCGCCGGAACTGGCGAAAAGCCACTTCGCCTTGTTCTGTTGGGCCAGCCGGGCGCAGGCGACGGCGCCCTCCAAGGTCATTTGCGCCATGGCGAAGGGATTCGCGTCATTGCCCGCCTTGTCGCTGCTGCCCGCCAGGTGCAAAATGCCGTCAAGGGGGCCCGCCGCGCCCATGGCCTCGAACCCGCCGGCAAGCCAAGAAAGCCAGCCCGCCTCATGGGTGCTCATGCTTTCGGTGGGATTCGTCGGCAAGTCTCCCGTCAACTCGGGCCAGCGAGCCGCAAACGAGCTCGGGTCGCGCGAAATGGCCCGCGCGTGGATGCCCAGCCCCTCGGCGTTCAGGGCTTCGATCGCCAAGAGAGTCCACGCGCCAAAAAACCCGCTGGCCCCGGTCACCAGCAACGTTTTGCCGCGAAGCGCCTCGCGCGCCGCTTGCGGCAACAAACGCAACGACTCATGAAGCTGCGCGCGAACGAAGGCGCGCTGGCGAAGGGACGGTTTTGGCAATGGAGCGTTCATGGTGCGCCTCGGGCGAAAAACGAAAGACAGGGGCAAGAAAAAAGAAGTTCGAGCAGAAAAAAGGGGCCGACAGGAACAACGATCCACGGAAAAGCATGTTTCGCGACGCCGCCAAGCTAGCCCAGGGATCGCGAAAACGCAAGACGCGAAATCCCTGGGCCAGGCCAGCGCGCGGTCGCTACCTGGCTGGCTGCGCCTTCCGGGCCGCGCGACGAGCGGCGCGCGCCGCCAGCCAATCTCGGCGGGCGTAGACGCTTGACTCATGATTGGCGAAGTTGGGGCCCACCGACAAGTAGTCCGATTCGATGGCCTGCATGATCTCGGGTTGCAAGAAGGTGGCGTCGTCTCGATCCAAAACAAGAAGGTCAAAACGAGCCGCTTTCCAGGCGCGGACGACGGCGACGGCCGAGTCCTGCGTCATCGGATACGCGCTTTTCGGATCCCACCACAACGGCAGTCCGCGCGGAGGCGCGTAGCCAAACTGGGCATATCCAAACTCCACGCGCGGTCCGAAGAAGACGGTCTTTGGAGCCAGGACACGCAAGGCGTTGCCTGTTTCGCTTGTGAAGTCGGCAAACCGCGGGCCTGTCGTCACGCCCTTGAAAAAACCGTCTTGCTGGACGACGTTTGCCCCAAACTCGAAGAACTGCCCCTCGCCGCACGACAAAACGCGATCGCGATCAATGGCTTTGACGCCTGCGTGGATTCCCGCGAGGGCCCAGCACACAGCGATCGCCGCCACTTGCTTGCCATTGAGGGCGCGGCCCGCCGACAGCGCACAAGCCGCGGCGATCAAAGGGCAACTGGCCAAGGGATACTCGCCGTTCAAAAAGAAGGACGCCAAAAATGAAAGCAGCAACGCCGCGCAGAGCCACGCGCCATTGGCGGATGCGTTCTGCGCGACAGTGCGAATGGAGCCAAAAAACAAAAACCCCAAAATCGCCAGGATGAACGCGATCGAGCCGGATATCTGATAATCCAAAGCCCACGGCAATCCCTGCGCGAGAGCCACGGGCGTCCCCACGCGCGAGCTCAGTTGCGCCAACAGGCGAGCATACGCCCAAACATTGAAGTCCAAAGCCCAGCAAGCGAGAAGGGCCAGAACGACGCTCGACGCCATGGCGCCCAAGGCCAACAGAGGCTTGCCGCGGCCAGCGAATCGGACTGGAAGCGCCAAGTGCAAAAACCCCAAGAGAAGAATGGGCGCCGCGGTGTTGGGCTTGCTCAGAAGCAACAAGGCGGCAAAAATCGCGATGGCGGCCGCCCGCGCCGGCGTGAATGCGCCTTTTTGGGCCAGAAGGCCAACCAGAAGCAAGGAAAACCACAAGACCGTGGGCCCATACCACCAAAAGCCCAGGAACAACACCGACTGGATCGCCGCCACGACGGCAAGGACGCCGGCGAGCCAAGAGGGGATGAGCTTGCGCCACACGAAGAAAAAGGCGATCGCGCCAAGAGCCCCAAAAACACCGCCCAAATCGACCAGGGAGCGCCAAGAGGCGCCCATCCATTTGAAGGCGAATTCGAGCCCCCAGCCAAACACAGGCGGATAGGGAGAAATGAAATCCACGTTGGCGTGCCGGCCGGCGGAAAGCTGCGCGGCCAAGTGCACCATGGGGCCGAAGTCAAAACCCGCGATTTGGCGCATGCCGACATAGCGATGCAACGCGACAAAGGCCGCGAAAAACGCCAAGGCCGCAAGAGCTTCAAGAAGCCATGTCCGTTCACGCAGCGATTTGACCCAATCCATGGGAGCCTCGAGGAAGAAAAAAAGGACCGCAAATAAACAGGGCGCGGAGCCAGCATGCGTGGCCGGCGCTTGGCCGCCTGCGCGGCTTTGCGCGCCAAAATACAGCCAGGGGCCGCCGACTCAAAAAAGGCGCCCAAAACAGCGCCTTTTTTCACCGATGAAGCAACGCCGCGAGAGCCAAAAAAGCGGCGCGGGCCGTGATCACCAATTCTCGCCCAGGCCGAAATAAGCCGCGAGCGTTTGCGCCATGAACTCCAGGCGCTCTTCGTCCAGACCCGGCCAAATGCCGATCCAGAACGCATCGTTCATCAGGCGATCCGCCATCGGAAGCTCGGAGCCCAAACGGAATTGCCGGCCTTCGAAATACGGCTGGCGCGTGACGTTGCCCGCGAACAGCAGCCGCGTGCCAATTTTGCGCTCTTCCAGATATTCGACGACGTCCTTGCGGGTTGTGTTCGCTTCGGGCTTCACGACCAGCAGAAAGCCAAACCACGACGGATCCGACCCCGGCGTCGCTTCGGGGAGCTCCAAGAACGCGTCCAGGCCCAGCGCGCGGCACTTGGCGACGAGCGTTGCGTGATTGTCTTTGCGCGCTTGCACGAACCCCGGAAGCCGGTCAAGCTGAGCGACGCCGCATGCGGCTTGCATGTCGCTGATTTTCAGGTTGTAGCCAAGGTTCGAATACGTATACTTGTGGTCGTAGCCGGCCGGCAGGGACCCGAGTTGCCAACCAAAGCGCTTGCCGCACGTGTTGTCGCAGCCCGGTCCGCAGTAGCAGTCGCGGCCCCAGTCGCGGATGGATTCAGCGGCTTTCGCGAGTTCCGGCGTGGCGGGGAAAACCGCTCCGCCTTCGCCCATCGTGATGTGGTGGGCCGGATAGAAGCTCAGGGTCGCCATGTCGCCGAACGTGCCGACTTTTTTGCCCAAATACGTGCCGCCCAGGGCGTCGCAGCAATCTTCGATGACAAAGAGGTTGTGCTTGTTGGCGATTTCCATGATCCGGTCCATCTTCATCGGATTGCCCAGGGTGTGGGCCGCCATGATGGCCTTGGTCTTGGGGCTGATGGCCGCTTCGATGAGGTCGACGTTGATGTTGCCGGAGATGTCGGCGTCGACAAAGACCGGGATCATGCCATTGTTGATGATCGGGTTGATCGTGGTCGGAAAACCCACGCCCGCGGTGATGACTTCGTCGCCCGGCTTCAAGGCGTCGTCGCCCAAGGACGGCGAGCACAGGGCGCTGAAAGCGACCAGATTGGCCGAGGAGCCCGAGTTGACGGTGAACGCGCGCGGGCGATCCATATACTTGGCCAGGCGCAATTCGAATTCGGCGTTGTAGCGGCCGGTGGTGAGCCACGCTTCGATGGACGAGCGCGTCATGAGCTCTGTTTCTTTGGCGCCCAAAACCTTGCCCGACGGCGGAATGAAGGTCTTGCCCGGCTCAAAAGCGTCCGGCAGCTTGAACATGTCGATATGGTCGCCCGCAAGGCTCGCGACCCAATCGGACCACAGGTTTTCAGCTTCTTTGCTGGGGAGCGCCGGCGCTTGCGTTTGGGCGTTCATGTAGCCCGGCTCGGTCGCCGCGCGCAGGCCGGTCGGTTCCCATTTTGCGCCAGCCTTCTTCACGTCAAGCACTTGAGGAGCGCGGCCGGGGCGGCGAAAGAAGACTTGAGCGGACTCGCCCGACGCGTCGGGCAGAAGGTGAAACGAACAAGCGTGAGCCATGAAAAGAGTCCTGTGAAGGTTGATTTTGTATTGAAAACAAAGGTTTGTGAGAAAATATGGACGCGCTGGGGCTCGCGTCGTGC
>Ga0209888_1000851_pt1 | contig 11620 bp, 9 predicted proteins | sample OrgsoiDNA_201059_FD_185807 | JGI IMG/M metagenome (GOLD analysis project Ga0209888, IMG submission 185807) | Permafrost soil microbial communities from the Arctic, to analyse light accelerated degradation of dissolved organic matter (DOM) -... | ecosystem: Environmental > Terrestrial > Soil >...
CGCCAGGCCGTCGTCGATCTGGTTGTCCAACGGCTGGCGCACGCGGCCCATCAGCAGGTGCATGGCAATCTCGCGGGCCAGGTCGCTGTCCACGCTCTGCCCCAGCCAACTGATCATCATGTCCAGGGTCGAGGTCGCGCCGGCACAAGTCAGGCGTTGGCGCTCCAGGGTATAGAGCTGCGTGCGGGCCTTCACTCGCGGGTAACTTTCCTGGAAGCCCTGCCAGTTGTCCCAGTGCACCGCCGCTTCGTAGCCGTCCAGCACACCGGCGGCGGCCAGCAGTTCGGTGCCGGTTTCCACCCCCATCAACACCGCGCCGAACAGTGCCTGCTTGCGCAACCAGCTTTTCAGCGATTGATTGCGACTGTGCTTGTGCACGTCGAAACTGGCGATCACCAGGCAGGCGTCGAAGCCCTGTTCAGCGTCGGGACTGCCGGCGACCAGGGTGGACAAGCCGTTGCTGGCGGGCACCGGCTGACCGTCGAGGGACAGCAGTGTCCATTCGAACAGCGGGCGCTGGGTCAGCCAGTTGGCAATCGCCAGCGGCTCGATGACCGCCGCCAGGCCCAGGTGGGAGAACGACGGCAACAGTAATACGGCTATACGCAAGGGCGTCGCATCGGCGCGACGCCAGTCGGGTGGCGGAGTACTGGTTTGCGGGTTCATCACTGGCCTCTTTGGCGGGCTCTACGGTTAAACAGGCCCCTCAACGTTGTTCGGTCTGCCAGTGCGGGTGTATCCACACCGGCGCCTGGGCAGTCGGCAAAGGCACCCGCCCACGGATCAGGTCGCTGGCCTTCTCGGCGATCATCACCGTCGGTGCATTGGTATTGCCGCTGACAATCACCGGCATGATCGAGGCATCCACTACCCTCAATCCTTCAACGCCATGGACCCGCAACTCTGGATCAACCACCGCCTCGGGATCGTCGCCGGGCCCCATCTTGCAGGTACCGCTGGCATGGTAGCCGGTTTCGGTGACGCGCCGGGCCCAGGCGTCGAGCTGCGCATCGCTTTGCGCCTGGGCACCGGGTACCAACTCTTCCCCCGCAAACGCCGCCATCGCCGGTTGCCCGATGATTTCCCGCACCAGCCGCGCACCCGCGCGCATATCGGCACGGTCCTGCTCGGTGCTGAGGTAGTTGAACAGGATCCGCGGCGGCTGGCGTGGATCGCTGCTTCCGAGGGTGACGCGGCCCAGGCTGCTGGGGCGCATCAGGTCGATATGCACCTGGAACGCATGGGCCGGCACCAGGTCGACACTGCCGGGTTTGACCGCCAGGGGCATGAAGGTCAGTTGCAGGTCCGGATGCTCGACCCCGGCCCGCGAGCGGATAAACGCCCCGGCCTCAAAGTGATTGCTGGCCGCCGGACCGTCGTGACTGACGAACCAGCGGGCACCGATCCACCATTTGCCCGGCGCGGTGGTCCAGGGGTAGAGCGACACCGGCTGCTTGCACAGGTACTGCACCACGGCGTCGGGGTGATCGTTGAGACGCCGGCCGACACCCGGCAAATCATGTCGGACCGGCACCCCCAGATCACGCAGCTCCGCGGCCGGACCAATACCGGACAACAGCAGCAACTGCGGCGAGTTGATCGCCCCCGCCGTGAGCAACACCTCGCGACGGGCCCGGGCCTGCCAGACATGGCCGTTCTGCTCGTATTCCAGGCCATAGGCACGCTTGTCCTTGAACAGGATCCGCAGCGCCAGGGCACCGGTGGCCACCTGCACATTGCCACGTAGCAGGGCCTCGCGCAGATAACCCTTGGCGGTACTCCAGCGCTTGCCGCCACGGGTGGTGCGGTCCACCGGGCCGAAGCCTTCCTGGCGATAACCGTTGAGATCGTTGCTCGGCGCATAACCGGCCTCGACCCCGGCCTCGACAAAGGCGGCACACAACGGCGTACCGATATCTCCCGGGGTGACGTGCAAATGCCCCTGGGCGCCGCGGTAGGTATCCGGTCCCTCGGCATGGGCCTGGGCGCGGATAAAGTACGGCAGCACCTCCTGGTAACTCCAGCCACTGCAACCCTGGGCGGCCCATTGATCGTAGTCGCGGGCGTGACCACGGATATAGACCATGCCATTGATCGACGACGAGCCGCCCAGGGTGCGCCCGCGCGGCGTGCCGATCCGCCGCCCGTCGAGGCCGGGTTCGGGCTCGGACAGATAGCTCCAGTTATAACGACTGCCGCCGACGACGATGCCCACCGCCGACGGCATATCGATGGTCCAGCTGCTGTCGGCGGGCCCGGCTTCCAGCAACAGGATGCGCACATCAGGGTCCTCCCCCAGGCGATGGGCCAGGACACAACCGGCCGAGCCGGCACCGACAATCAGGTAATCGAATTCGTGTTCGGACATGACCGGGCGTACTCCATCGCAAGGTTCAGGCGAGCAGCGACGCGGCTCGCCCCGGGGGCGTATCAGCGGTCGTTTTGACCGTGAATACCCTGGAACACCAGCCGATGAAAGTGATGCACCAGGTGCTCGCTTTCATTGCTGCGCTGGGCATCGATCATGTAGCGGCCTTGATCGTAACCCAGGGAGCGCAGGCCCTTCTGCACCGAGATATTCAGCGCGATATCTTCCGGCCCGAGATCCTCGTTCATCCACTTCATGCAAGCCGTACTGACCTCGGCTGTGCGGGCATTGGAGGAGTAATAACCGAAGCGCAGCAGCGAGCGTTCGGCATCCAGCGGAATCATCATGAACGAGCCGAGGAACTCGGAAAACGGGAAGGTATAGAAGGTGTTGTTCGGCCACAAACCGATATTGAAAAAGCATTCCTCGGGGTTCAGGTCGCTGCGCAGCTTTACCCCATAGGCCTCGGTGGCGGCGAGATTGGCCGGCGCGGCATAGGTCCACCAGTTGTCGCGCTTGGTCAGCTGGTAGCCCTTGAAATCGATCAGTTTGGCCAGGTCGATATGACAAGGACCAGAGAGTTTGAAGTGATAACCCTCGATGGAGTTGTCCATGATCACCTTCCAGTTGGCCGGCACGATCACGTCCTGCTCATCGATCAGTTGCATCTGGTCGAGGTCGGGAAAGACCCGGCGCATTTCCTCGTCGGCCCCGGGAAACAGCTCGTGCAACGCCGGTGCCTCGGGGTCCAGGTTGAAGTAGATAAAACCACCCAGCTCTTCGGTCCGCACCTTGGGAATATTGAACTGTTGCAACTCGAAGTTCTTCATCCGCTCGCAACGCGGTGCACCCCGCAGGCTGCCATCCATTTCATAGCACCAGGAATGATAGGCGCAACGCATCACCCCGCCGGTAGTGCCACGACGCTGTTCGAGCAGACGATTGCCGCGATGCTGGCAGACATTATGGAAAGCATGGATCTGCCCTTCCCGGTTACAGGCCACCACGATGCTCTGGTCGAACAGGTCGCAGACCACGTACTGCCCCGGCTCGGCGAACTCGCTCTTGTGCCCGGCAACGTGCCAGGCACGCATGAAGATATTGTCGCGCTCAGCCTGGAACAGCCCCTCATCGAAGAAATACCGCGACGGCAAGGTGAAGGCTTCTTCGGGATTCTGCTGATCCCAGCCTTCGACCCGGGATTGTTGTTTCTGGATATGAATCGGTTGCATGGACGTGCTCCTCGACCAGGTTTGAGCGCTCGGTTCGGCTGCCGGCGTTGGAATCTAATCTAGAGCACCTCTTTCGGCCGGGATTGATGGAAAACGACCCGTTAGGCAGGAAAAACATCAATCGCAATCGACAGCCATTGCCTGACAAATCTCGCTGACCAGCGCCGCAAACAAGCAGGAAACGTCCCACAAACAGGCTGTCAGGCCTCAACTAGGGTGAAGAGCAGACACATATTCCCTCTTTAAATCTATACGTGAGTAGCGTACAAATAATGAATGCTCTGTTTATCGAACTACCTCCCTTCGAGCGTCATCGCAGAGCCTACCTGGGCGACGAGGCGTTTCACTGTTTTCAACTCGCCTTGTTGCGCAACCCTGAAGCAGGCGAGGTGATCCAGGGCACCGGCGGCCTACGCAAGGTCCGCTGCATAGATATGAAGCGGCAAAAAGGTAAACGGGGTGGCATCCGGATGATCTATTACAAGTGGCCGCAAGGTTCCCAGTTCTGGCTGTTCACCCTGTACGACAAAAACGAGCAGGACGATTTGAGCCCACAACAGAAGGGAATCCTGAAGCGGCTTCTGGACACAGAGATAGAGGCGAGAAACCATCATGAAGCGTGACATTTTTGCAGAACTGGTCGAGGGCTTTGACGCCCTGGCCGATGACCGCCGGGGCAAGGTCACCCTGCGCACCCACAAGGTTCAGTTGAACAAGCTGCAACCGATCAGCGCCGATGAGCTGGTGGCGATCCGTACCCAACTGAAGCTGTCACGGGCGGTATTCGCCCTGTACCTGCGCACCAACACCCGGACCCTGGAAAACTGGGAACAGGGCCGGGCCAAACCCAATGCCCAGGCCACCACGCTGATCCGGCTGGTCGAGAAGTACCCTGAAACCGTGGAGCGCCTGGCGTCCCTGGTCTGAGGCGACGGGCGAGTTTGCCGCGCGGCAGCAGCGCCCCGCTGCCCTTTTGCGCATAACTGCTGTTCCCGTTGAGGCCTTAACCCACGGCGACACGCTTCGTATAGTGAGTGCTCTACGCCCCATAACCACAATGTCGAGAGGCCCGAGCATGAACCGTCAACAGCCGATGATCGCCAGCACCGAACTGCCCGCCTGCGAACAGGACGCCGAGTACTTCGAATACAGCAAGGCCGCCAACCCGATCAGCGCCGGATTGATCTCGCGCATCCCCTATCAGGACTTTCCCGCCTCGCTCTACGACAGCGGGCCATCGCGACTGGTGCCGCTGGACCTGAGCGAGGCCCTCGGCTGCGAAGGCCCGGCCACCGGTCCCGGGCTCTGCGCGAACTTTATCCGCTTGAATGCCGGCGACTCGCTGACACTGCAACCCAACGCCACGTCCCAGGTGCTTTATGTGATTGCCGGGCATGGCCGCCTGGTGCAGGGCGAGGCCCGGTTCGAGTGGGACAAGGGCTGCTTTATCGCCCTGCCCGGCCGCCAGGCAATCGAACTGACCGCCAGCGAGGACAGCCGCTTCTACTACGTGCATGACGAACCCCTGCTGCGTTACCTCGGTGTCAGCAGCCAGCAGGACCGCTTCAGTGCCACCCTGTACCCGGCGCAAACCGCCAATGCCAAGCTGCGCGAAGCCGCCGACGACCCACGCGCCCAGGACCGCAGCCGGATCAGCATCCTGCTGGGCAATCGGCACTTCCCCCAGACCCGCACCGTGACCCACGTGCTCTGGGCGATGTACGGCATCCTGCCGCCAGGCTCGGTGCAGAAACCCCATCGTCACCAGTCGATCGCCCTGGACTTCATCATCGACTGCCCGACTGGCTGCTACAGCCTGGTCGGCACCGAGGTCGATGAGCACGGCCAGATCCGCAACCCGACCCGGGTCGACTGGACACCCGGGCTGGCGTTCGTCACGCCGCCGGGTTACTGGCATGCGCACTACAACGAGTCGGACCGCGAAGCCTTCCTGATTCCAATCCAGGATGCGGGCCTGCAGACCTACCTGCGCGCCCTGGACATTCGCTTCAGCTGAGCGGACTCAAGGCTGCCAATAAGGTGGCGTGCCGATACGTTCGAGCATGAAGTCGATAAAACTGCGCACCTTCGACGAGACGGTGCGCTTGGGTGGATAGACAAACCAGAGTGACGCGGCGATCTGTGTGGCCTGGACCTGCCAATCGGGTAGCCAGTGCACCAGTTCACCTCGCCTGAGCAGATCGGCCACCAGCCAGTCCGGCAACAACGCCACGCCCAATCCCTGACGCACCGCCAGCAGTTGCGCCTCCAGATCGTTGATCCGCAGACGGCCCTTGATTGCAACACGCTCGGCCTGGGCGCCGGGAGACTGCCGCGGAACGAAAAACACCTCGTCAGGAAGGTTGCCGTTCAATATCGAGGAACACTCCGCCAGCGCTTGCGGTGAGCGTGGCGGTGGATGCTGCCGGGCATATTCGGGGCTGACGCACAGCAGCGTGTGTTCGGCCGCCAGCTTGCGGGCCTTGAGTGATGAATCCGGCAACACCCCGACTCGCAGCGCCAGATCGACCCCAGCACTGATCAGGTTGACGTGACTGTCTTCCAGGGTCAGCTCCAGGCGAATTTGCGGAAAACGTTCGGTAAAGTCCCCCAACAGCGGCAACACATGGTGCCGGGCAAAGGCCGGTGGCAGGTTGAGTTTGAGCAGCCCGCGGGGTTGCTGGTTGAGGGCCGAGGTCGCGGCCCTGGCCTGATCCAGTTCGGCGAGCACCCGCAAGGCGTGATGCAGAAAGGTTTCGCCGCCCTCGGTCAGGCGCAGGGTGCGGGTGGAACGATTGAACAGGGCGATGCCCAGGTCCTGCTCCAGGTCCTTGATATAACGCGAGACGGTCGAGGCCTTGATCGAGAGCTTCTCGGCCGCCCGGGAAAAATTGTTGGCCTGGGCGGCCTCGACAAAGGCCGTGAGGGCGGCGAAATAGTCCATGCAGGTATCCACTCGGGTGCGGCTCAATGGGTGAGCCGGCGAAACACCTGGATAGATACCGTTATCCGACGTCTTTGAGCAAGCCCACCGCGAAGCGATCCGCCAGGAACGGCGTGATATCCAGGGGCAGCGGCTCCTGATGGACCAACCGTTCCAGCATTACGCCGGTGATCGCCGACGTCAGGATGCCGGTACGGAAATGTCCGCAGGCGTTGAGATAACCCTCGATACCCGCCATCGGCCCGAGTATCGGCAATTCGTCGGGTGAGCCCGGACGCAGTCCGGCCCAGCAGCGCTTGAGGTTGATGTCCTTGAGTTGCGGTACACAGCGTATGGCCCCCTGCACCAGGCCGGCGACTTCCGGGAAGGTCGTGCTGACGTCGAAGCCCTTGTCCTCGGTGGTGCTGCCGATCAGGATTTCACCGTTGTCCTTTTGCGCCATATAACAATCGCTGGTGGTCAGGCAGCCCTCCAGCAGCTTGGGCATGCGCTCGGTCAGGAGGATCTGGCCCTTTACCGGCTTGACCGGCAGCCTGATCCCGCTGGCCTGCTCGCTGAGCTCGGCGGCCCAGGCCCCGGCGGCATTGATCAACGTATCGCAGTAAAAGGTGCCCTGCTCGGCGGTGCGCACGCCACTGACCCGGTCGCCCTGGCGCAAAACGCCGGTGACGTTGGTGTTGAAATAAAGGTCCACGCCATTCTGCCGCGCGGCCTCGGTGTAGGCGTCGGCGAGACGGAACGGGCTGACCTGATGATCGCAGAGAAACTCCAGCGCGCCCTGCGCTTCATGACTCACCGCCGGTTCCGCCTCGCGCAGTGCTTCACGATCCAGCCAACGCAACTGATCCGCCAGGTGCGGAATCCGTGAAACGATATGCTCGGCATACAGTCGGTCTTCATCGTCATAAATCACGTATTTCAAGCCGGTGCGTTCGAACTTGAAGTCCATGCCATGGCGTTCGATCAGTTCACGGTGCAGCTCCGGATAGAGGGCGTTGGACTGCAAGGCGAACTCGAAGAACTCCGGCGGCAGGATATGTGGGGTACTTGCGTCCACCGCCACCGCAGCACCATGGGCCTGGCGACGCTGGGCCGACATCATGCGAAAGAAGATCACCCCGCAGCCCAGCCCCACCGACTCGCCGATGGCCCACAGGCCGCCGGCCGAAGCGCGGGTCGCATTGCCGGGACGCTTGGCGTCGATCAGGGCGATCCGCAGGTTCTGGCGCCGGGACAGATGGTAGGCACAGGAAGCACCGATCACGCCGCCACCGGCAATCACCACATCATAGGTTCTGTTCATGGTTCAGGCGTCCTTGCCCAGGCTCTCGAAGGCGGAAAAGGGAATCGGTTCGATGGGAAAACGCGGGCGCAGCCAGCCGACATCCGTACGTCCGGTGGCCTGCCGCAGGCGGTCGCTGCAATAACCGACGCACATGCGCCCCTGGCAATCGCCCATGCTGACCCGCGTGCGCATCTTCAGCGAGGCCATATCCTCGACGCCCTGGGACAGGGCACGGTCGATCTCGGCGCGGGTCGTGTGTTCGCAGCGGCAGATCAGCGTGTCGGCGCGGGGCAGGTCGATCTGCCGGGTGCCACGTTGGGTGTAACGGTCAACGCCAGCGCGGAACTTGCGGATTTTCGTCAATTTGTCCAGGTAGGTCTGGCGCAGGGCCAGGGCTCCCTCGGCGTCAAGCACATCGCGTTGCATCAGGATCGACACGGCGGCAATCCTGCCGGCCAGCATCGCCGCCTCGCCGCCACGAATCCCGCCCATGTCACCGGCCAGATGGATGGTCGGTTCGCTGCTCTGCTGCCAGACGTTGCTCTCGGGCCGCAGGCAACCGTCCTCGCCGACGCCATGGGCCAAGCCCATCTGCTGACTGAGCTGGGTGCGCGGGACAAAGCCATAACCGACCGCCAGGGTCCGCGCCTCGATCCGTCGCGCCTGGGCGAGGTTCGGCTGCCAATCGCTGGAATACGGCGCCAGGGTCACGCTGGTCAACTCCTCCTGCCCTTGGGCCTCGACCACGCCCCAGCCGTAATAAAACGGGATGCCGTGCAATTTCAGATAGGCGAGCATGCTCAGGCCATCGAGAAACATCTGCGGTTTGTTCAGCAGGGCCAGGCTTTCGCGGGCGATACGGCCCAGGGTGCAGGCTTCATAGACACCCGCCACCGGCACCCCGGCCGCGTGCAACTGGCAAGCCACCAACGGCAGCAAGGGCCCGGTACCGGCAATCACGGTGGTCCCCAACGGCTTGACCACACCGCTCTTGATCTGCAACTGCAAACCGCCGAGCAGCATGACCCCGGGCAAGGTCCAGCCGGGAAACGGCACATTGCGCTCATGGCAGCCGGCCGCCAGCAACAGTTGCGAATACTCGATCTGCTGCAGGTGCTCATCGGCATCCAGCGCCATCAGCGTTCGTGTGCCTTCGCCACCGAGAATCCGCGTGCCCAGACGCACATCGACCCGGTCGGAATACCGCGCGAACTCACCGTGCAGGCGCTCCAGCACCTCGCGGTAGCGCGTGCCCAGGTAGCCGAGGTCAACTCCGCGACGCAACGGCCCGCGATAGACCACGCCCCCCAGGCGCGAGGCTTCCTCGAACAGCACGCTGGGCACCGCGTGCCGGGCCAGCTCGGCGGCGGCGGCCATGGCGGCCGGCCCTCCGCCGACAATCACCACGGGCAGGCGGCTCATAGCACCTCCAGCACGGGGAAGCGGCTGACAGCGGTTTCGATCCGCATGCCGGGCCGTACCAGCGTCTGGCAGGCCCGGCGCTTGTGTCGGCCATCAATCGAGACCAGGCAGCACTAGCAAACACCCATGCCGCAGAAGGCTCCGGCGACCTCGCCATGATCGTTGCGCGCCAGCTGTCGCAGGCCGACCGATTGCAGCACGCTGAGGACGGTCTCGCCGGCGGCGGCCGGTACGGGTTGACCGTTGAGGTGGACGGTCATGTCCACCTGGGAAAGGGGTTGGATATCGTGTTGTCGATCCAGGTTTTGCATAGGTGCATCGTCCATGACTGTCGTGAAAGGTGCACGCTAAGGGATTCGGCACTTCGATAATTTGATCCAGGCCAGTAAATGAGGAACAAAAGTCCTGGGGGACGGCCGAACCTTGTAAAGGCTGCAGCACGCCCCCTTGTCACGCTAACGCCGACGCTTCATCAACCAATACGCTGCTGGCAGCACCAGCATCGACAACAACGGCGCGGTGATCATGCCGCCGACCATGGGCGCGGCAATCCGCTTCATCACTTCGGACCCTGTGCCGCTGCCCCAGAGAATCGGCAGCAGACCGGCGATAATCACCGCCACCGTCATCACCTTGGGCCGAACCCGCAACACCGCGCCCTCGCCTATGGCCTCCAGCAAATCGCCGTTCTCCTCCCGTCCGGCATCCAGACGCGCCGTCCAGGCGTTCTTCAGATAGAGCAGCATGATCACGCCGAACTCCGCCGATACCCCGGCCAGGGCAATAAACCCAACCCCCGTGGCCACCGACAAATTGAAGCCCAGCAGATAAAGCAACCAGACCCCACCGGACAGCGCGAACGGCAAGGTCAGCATGATCAACCCCGCCTCACTGAAACGCCCGAAGGTCAGGTACAGCAGCACGAAAATGATCAGCAAGGTAGCCGGCACCACCCACATCAAACGGGCATTGGCCCGTTCGAGGAACTCGTACTGCCCGGAATACGACACCGTCATCCCGGCCTTGAGCTTCACCTGCTGCGCCACCTGTTGCTGCAGGTCGCGGGCGGTCGAGGCCAGGTCACGACCACGGACATCCACATAGACCCAACCGGACAGCCGGCCATTCTCGCTACGCAGCATGGGCGGCCCCGCGCTCACACCGATATCCGCCACCGCACCGAGGGTGATCTGCTGTCCGGTCGCGGTCAGCATCGGCAATTGCTTCAAGGCCTGCGGACTGTCACGCCATTCCCGGGGATAACGCAGGTTGATCGGATAACGGGCCACGCCCTCGACCGTCTCCCCCACCGTACTGCCACCCACCGCACCGGACACCACCGCCTGCACGTCGGCAATGCTCAATCCGTAGCGGGCCGCCGCCAGGCGATTGATCTGGATGTCCAGGTAGCTGCCGCCGGTCAAGCGTTCCGCCAGGGCCGAACTCACCCCCGGGACCTGCTTGGCGACGGCTTCAACCTGGTGGGCGACCTCATCGATATCGGTCAGGGACGTGCCGGCCACCTTGACCCCGATCGGGCTCTTGATACCGGTGGCGAGCATATCGATACGGTTGCGGATCGGCGGCACCCAGAGGTTCGACAGCCCCGGTACCTTGACCGCCTGGTCCAGCGCTTCGATCAACTTCTCCGGGGTCATGCCTGCGCGCCATTGCTCACGGGGCTTGAACTTGATGGTGGTTTCGAACATCTCCAGCGGCGCCGGATCGGTGGCGCTTTCCGCCCGCCCGGACTTGCCGAAGACATGCTCGACTTCCGGCACCGTGCGGATCATCCGATTGGTCTGTTGCAGCAACTCGCTGGCCTTGCTCGCCGGCAAACCCGGCAACGCAGAAGGCATGTACAACAGGTCACCCTCATCCAGCGCCGGCATGAATTCTCCACCCAGCTGGCTCAAGGGCCAGAGACTGGAAAGGAAGATCATCAGTGCCAGCGCCAGGGTCACTTTCGGCCATTTCAGCACCGCATCCAGCAACGGGCGATAGGCCGCGATCAGCCAGCGGTTGAGCGGGTTCTGCTGTTCACTGGGAATATGACCACGAATCCAGTAGCCCATCAGTACTGGCACCAGGGTCACCGACAACCCCGCCGCTGCCGCCATCGAATAGGACTTGGTAAAGGCCAGCGGACCGAACAACCTCCCCTCCTGGGCCTCCAGGGTAAACACCGGGAGGAACGACAGGGTGATGATCAACAGGCTGAAAAACAGCGCCGGCCCGACCTCCGCCGCCGCCTCGCCGATCACCCGCCAATGGGCCTCGCCTTGCAGCTTCTGGCCGGGATGGCGCAGTTGCCAGGCCTCGATATGTTTATGGGCGTTCTCGATCATCACCACCGCCGCATCGACCAT
>Ga0209888_1000857_pt1 | contig 11524 bp, 7 predicted proteins | sample OrgsoiDNA_201059_FD_185807 | JGI IMG/M metagenome (GOLD analysis project Ga0209888, IMG submission 185807) | Permafrost soil microbial communities from the Arctic, to analyse light accelerated degradation of dissolved organic matter (DOM) -... | ecosystem: Environmental > Terrestrial > Soil >...
CAAGTCGCCGAGCGCTGTCCGAGCAAGACGGAGCGGCCAGCCGCGATCATCAAAATGACCACCTTGCGAAAGGGCAAGCCGCAAGCGCAATCCGCGGCATGGCGCATGGATTGCGCGGGCGACACGCCGCCTCCCGGCGTCATCACGGGAGACCAGGGCGAGGCCTTGTGGTTGGGCGAAACGCGGCGCGACCGAGAAGACGGGTTGGTTGGCGGGAGCCACGGCGCGCGCAAGTTTGGCGGCAAAGCGGGCAAGGCCAACATGGGCGTGGCGACCGTGGTGGCGGATGAGAAGGGCGGATCAAAAGTCGACAAGCTGCCGGCCGCAAGCGACGACGCCGTGGCTGAAGACCAAGCCGGCGAAGGCTCGGGCTCAAATTCGCCTTCGCGCAAAAACGCCGAACAAGGCGTGGAAGTCGTTCAAGTGGCAAATCTGACGGCGACAGGGCCAGCCTGGATGTGGGCGCAGTGGCGAGGGAAAACCATCGCGGGCGACGAAGGCGACTGGCAGCGCGCTTGGTTTTGGTTCACGCCGGCGTCCGCGAGCCTGTCCAGCCAAGGCGCTCCGAACGCGAAGGCCTTGGAGCAATGGAGGCCCGCCGCCGAGGGCCAGTGAGCGCCGCGGCCAGCCATGACTTGCTTTGCCTTGCCAAAATTGATCAGATTTTGCCTGAACCCCGAAACCTCGGGCACCTTTCATAAGGAAAAAAACATGAGCGCCGTGTCATCCGAATTGTCACAAAAAATTGCCGAGTCCGTTCGTCCAAGCTCCAAAGGCCCGGTCGACTGGGGCATTCTCCTAAAACTCTTGCCAACTGTGTTCATGCTCGGGTTCGTGCCCTTCGTGATCGGCGTCGTGGCGATGAAGGAGTCCGCCAACAGCAAAGAGCAAGAGGCGGCGGCAAAAATGTTCGCGCAAGCTTGGCCTCAAAACGCGGGGGCACTGTCGATCTCGACAAAAAAATGCGTGTCAGGGCCGGCGCGGGAGTGCTCAATCACCGCGACCGTGGGGGGCGAAAGCATCGAGGTGTGGCCAGAGATCAACTGGGCGCAGGGCTGGCTGCCGTTTAAGCAGTGGAAAGTGGCTCGCCAAATAGCGTTGGACGCGCCGCAAAGCGCGCGCGGCGTCGCTTTGAGTGAATCTTCGCCGGGATACGCAAGCGAATTGGGGCCGCGCGCCAACGCCGCGCCCGGCGCCAGCGAAAAGGACATCGCGGAGCCCAAAATAGAGCAAGGGCACAATTGGCAGGCCGCGTTGTTTTCCGACGGCATGACCATCCCTCTGACGCAAAACAGCGACGGGGAGTGGTTCATTTTGGCGCAAGGGCCAGCCACGCAAGCGGCCCGAATGCTGGCCACGAAAACGGGACGACCGGACCCAGGCGTGGTTCCTGCGTTGGCGCAGGCAGAAAAGGCATGGGAAGGGCGCGAGGCCGAGGCCGCGAAAGAGTCAGCCCCAAATATTCGCGAAAAAATAGATTCTGTGCAGGATCGCCCTTCCGTGGAAACACGAGTCTTTTTGGCTCCCGCGTCCGAAACGACCACTGGGGCGGCGAATAAAGACACGCTTCGGAGCTCGTTGAAAAAGCGTTTGGCGGATCGCATGGCGGGGCAATGACCCGGTTGGTCGTTGAATGGGTTGGAGGCGGGAACGGGAGAAATCCCCTCTTTGCGCTCCGGGTGGCCCATTGATGGAAAGCGAAGGCTCCGGCGCTCACGCGACGCCGGAGCTTTTTTGTTGGTTGATTGAAAGGCCGCGCAGCCAGTCGCGTGGCTTCGGAATTCGGCGCAAAAGCGACAGCTTGCGAGCCTGAGGCCGCCGTTCGCGCGAAAACGCGTGACCGGGGCGAATTTTCGGCGCATACTTTGAAAAAAGAAAGCCCAAATTCCCTTTTTCACCGAATTCTTTGCATTGCCCTTCTGTCCAAGCCAACGCAGTCCGCGCGGGCGCTGAGGGCGAATGAGCGAAAAAAAATGAACAATGACGAAAAATCGATCGAGCCGCGCGAGGACGACGAGCGCGCCGAGGCGACTGAGCAAAAGCCCGTGAAACAAACGCGGGCCCAAAAAGCCAAGGCGCAAGCCATAACCGTCTGGGGGAAATTAAGGGAGCGCGGCCACACGCGCGTTGTTTTTTTCGCTCTTTGCGTGGCGTTGAATATTTTTTGGCAAACGCATCCTATGCAGCGGCAAGCGCCGGAGCAGGCCGCGGCGGCCAAAATAGCGGTCCAGGCATGGCCCGGCGCCCTCAAAAACCTGGAAGTCACCGGCGTTCCCGCTTGCGACGGCGGCCCGACCCTTTCGTGCGCGGCAATCGCCACGCATCGCTTGGACGAGGTGAACAACGACCAAGAAGGCGCGGTTTATCTCTGGGCGGGTCAGAATTGGGCCCAAGCCTGGATGCCCTTCGCGCAGTGGCGCGTGGCGCATGCCGTGGCTCTGGAGGCCCCGAAAAGCAATTATGGACGCCATCTGCTGGCCAATCGCTCGCAAAGCGAAATCGCGGCGGTGAGCGGAGCGGGATTCATCGTGGAGCCGGCTCCTGAACTGGCGAAGGCCTACAAAGAGAGCGACGACGCCGATCCGCCCATGCGCGTGCAGACGGATCACGGCATGGTCGCGTTTTTCGCCGATGGCATGTCTTTGCCGGTTTTGGAAGACCGCGGACAATGGAAAATCCTGGCCCAAGGCCCCGCTGACCAGGCGGCGCGCATGGCGGCGGCGATGTCGAATCTAGCCGACCCAGGCGCGGTGGAGGTGGCTGCTGCGACCGCCAGCGAAAACGCGGTCCAAGCGCGCCTGCGCCTGGCCGCGAAAGCTCAGTCTCAGGCCTTGCCGCCCGCGGCTTTGGAAAAGCCTGCAAACGCAAGCGGCGACGCCCAGGCGCGAATGCGGGCGGAAGTCGCCGCCGCGGCCCACCGCTCAGCGGTTGCGCGCAACCGCGACAAGGACTGAGGGCGCGTCCATGAAAAAATGGCCTTTTTTCCGCGACGGTGATCCCGATCCTAAAAAAGAACGCGAAATCGAGGAGCCTCGCCGAGACGCCGAGCTCAATGCGTTGGCGGGCGATGGCGGCGGAGGCCCAAGAGGGCTTGCAGCAAGGAGGCCCGCTTGGGCCATCTGGACAATATCGCTTTCATTGGGCGCTTTCTTGTGGATCGCCGTCATGGGGTTCGTGGGGTCCAACCGGTTGGAAAAACGAGCTCAATTGCAAACGGAGTCCGCGGCTGTGTGGATGAAGGCCTGGGACCCGCGCGTGAGCCAAATTCAGGTTGACGGCACCGCCGAGTGCCCGAGCGGCCCGTCGCCAATTTGCGCCCGCGTTTCCGTCGGGCGAATGGACTTGGGCGGCAACCACCGCGTGGAGGCCGTTTGGTTTTGGCCTGAGCAAAATTGGGCGAAGGCGTGGCTGCCGCTTGCGCAGTGGCGCGTGGCGCACGCGGTGACGCTTTCGGCGCCAGAAAGCGAATATGGAAAAATGTTGATCGAGCGCGGCTCGCAAGGGGTGCTCGACAGCCCGGGCCGCGCGCGCGGGCTGCCATCGACAGCGAAGCCCGCGGGGCTCCCAAGCTGGCGCATGGGCTACATCGTGGGGCCGGCGGCTTCGCGCGTGGCCAATTATCGCGACGACGGCCAAGCGCCGTGGCCGGTGCGCGTGATGTCCGAAAGCGGGCCCGTCATGGACTTCCCGGATGGAATGGAGTTGCCGGCGATGGAGAAGGACGGCCAGTGGTATGTGTTGGCGCAAGGGACCGCGGCGCAAGCCGGACGGCTCGCCTTGGCGTTCGCGGAGTCGGTGGACGAGACGCCCGTGAGCGACGCGGGCCCCACGGCGGCGCCCGAAGGGTGGCGTTGGCGCACCACCGATGAGAGCCTGGGGCTCGCGGGAGCAGGAGCCGCAGCCGCAGCAGAAGGCCAAACAGGCTCAGAAATCACCAAAATCATTGAAAAATGAAAAACAAACCCGATTGGGACGATTTTTGGCGTTCGACGCGCCATGGCCACGATGAGATTTTCTCTCCGATTCGCTACACGGGGCCGGAGGATTTTGGCGACACGCCGCGCTCGCGCCGATGGGCTTTGGGAACGCTGTCCGTCGCGCTCGTTCTGACCGTCGCGGTGACGGCTTTGGCCATCAAGGGCGGGGAGCGATTGGACGAGCGCGCGGCGCGGCAAGCTCAGGGTGCCCAAGCATGGATGAAAAAGTGGCCCGCGGATATCGCGTCTTTGCCCGTCGAGGGCGTGGCGCAATGCCCGAGCGGCCCGTCGCCCTTGTGCGCGCGCGTCGTCGCGCGCCGGACCGATCTGGGCGGCAATGAGCATGAGGCCGACTTGTGGCTTTGGCCCGAGCAGAATTGGGTCCGCGCCTGGGTGCCTTTGGCGCAATGGCGCTTGGCGCACGCGGCGGCGATTTCAGCGCCGAAAAGCGAGCACGGACAGTGGCTGATGCGCCAAGAGACGCAAATCGAAAGAAATGGGGAACGCTTCGACGCTCAAAGAAAGAACGCGGACTTCTCGGGAGCCTCCGTGTTCCCGGATGAGCGCGGCAAGCGCCTCTGGGACATGCGCGTCTTGCGCGGGCCCGTGGCTTCGCGCGTTGACCGATACGCCGACGACGAGAAGGGCGCGCCGCCCGCGTTGGTCATGACTGAAACGGACGGCGGAGCCATCGCTCTCTTCGAAGATGGCATGGAGTTGCCCGCGCGCGACGAAAATGGGCAGTGGTTCCTGCTCGCGCAAGGAAGCATGTCCCAATCCGCGCGCCTCGCCGCGGCGCTCACGGCTTCACCGGACGCGCCTTTCGCGAAAGACCCGGGCGAAGCCGCGAGGCCCGCCGGTTGGCGATGGGAGACGCCGGACGAAAGCGCGGGCGCCCCACGCGCCCAAGCGCTCTCGGACATTGCGGTGGCGTTTGGCGGAGCCTCCTATGAAGAAGGCCAGAGAGCGCCTGCGAAAGAGCCGTCTCCGAAAGCCTGGGCGGCGCAAAGGCCCGAGTCGCCGCCGCAGCCTCTGTCTGGCCGTGAAAACTGCTCAGGCCCCATTGGGCGGTCCGTGCAGTGAACAAGGCGTTTGGCCAATCTGGACCGGAGAAAAAGCGGAAACAGCCCAGCAAAAGCAAAGCAGTTGAGAATCAAAATCACTCACGTTGTTGCGCGAAAGAGACGGTTGACGAGTGGCCCGCCGAAGGCTCACAAAAGGTAGTTGCAACCGTAAAATTTCGTGTATCATTCGTTTCGTTGGCTCGCGACGGGCGGCTAAAAATCCCTGACGAGTTGGCGAAAAGCAGCAAGATTTCACAAAAAGCCCGGCGGTTTGAGCCTTGATGTCCGAGGCGCTGGCCGATTCCCGCTTCATGATGGCTTCACCGAATTCAGTTTGGCCGGTTCGCGCCGGCGATTTTCACCTTTTCCCTTTGCTCGGAGACGAGCGCGCATCACTCAACGGAGATTCACACAATGGCAACTGGCCTCTTTCAAAAGCTCTACACGCAAGCTCAAGGCGTTCTGCATGACACCGTCGACAAGAACTCGGATCCGGGCGTGACCGCGCGTCAATTGATCCGCGACCTGGAAGGCAAGATCGCCACGGCTGAAAGCGGCCTGGTCGACGCGATGGGCAACGAAAAGCTGCTCGAAGGCCGCCGCGACGCAGCGCAAGCCGAATACGACAAGTATGACGCCTACGCTCGCAAGGCGCTCGCCAAGGGCGACGAAGCGCTGGCCAAGGACGCTCTGACTGAGCGCCAAAAAGCCGAATCGACGCTGAGCGCCTACAAGCTCGAAGTCGATCATTTCTCGCCGACGGTCGACGCGCTGAAAGCGCAAGTCGAAGCGCTGCGCGCGAAGAAGGACGAAATGGAGCGCCAGGGCGAGCTGCTCGACGCCCAAAACAAGGCCGCGCAAGCGCAAGACAAGGTCGCGACCGCGATCTCGGGCGTGGGCTCGACGAACTCGATCGACTCGGCGTTCAAGGAACTGCAAAACCGCACGGCGCAAACGCAAGCCAAGGCTCAGGCCAAGGCTGAAATCGCGGGCCTGCACGCTCCGGCGGAAGACAAGTTCAAGTCGCTGGACGTCGACGCGCCGTCGTCGGTGGATGACGCGCTCGAAGCGATGAAGCGCGACATGGCCGCGAAGTGACGCCATGGGCGGGGGTTTGGCGAGCGGCCTGCGGGCGCGTTCGCGGGATTGGCCGCCCAAAGATTCAAGAAGCGCTGAAAGGAATGTCGGAAACGGTCTCGGCGTGACGGGAAAGCCGGCCGCGAGGGAAGCAAGCCTCGTGGCCGCTTTTCCGAAAGGGCTGGCGAGAGACGGCGGCGGGGCATCGCTTTCGATATCTGGCGCCAAGACGGGCCAAAAAGGCTCGCGAACGGCGGCGAAGCGAAGAAACTGAAAATAAAAAGAGGGAGCGAGGCCGCGGTGTCAAGCTCCCTTTTTGTCGCCAGGGCGCTGGGCCTGAGAAGCATGGCGAAAAAGCAACGAAAAAGCGTATTTTTGCGTTTGTTTCTGATAAATCGGGCACAAAGGCAAAAAACGCGCGAAAATGCGTCATCGATTCAAAGCGGGGCTGGATTCAAAGGCCGATTTGGGAAACCGAATCGCCGGACCCCAACAAACACTGTGCGGCAGTCCACTTTTTTGGCGATGATCGCCACGGAGCAAAGGAAAAAATGAACGCAAACAAACGATTCAAGTCGATTCTGGGCGTGGTGGTCATGGCGACGGCGCTGAGCGTCAGCTTCGCCGCGTCGGCCAAGGACACAGGCCCCGGTTCGCGCGAAGACGTGCTGGCCTCGATCAACGTCCAAGACTGGAACGGGGCGGAAAGCAAGATCAACATGGCCCTCGAAAAGCATCCGAAGAGCGCGCAAGCGTGGTATTGGAAAGCGCAAATCGAGGAGCACCTCCAACACAAGAGCCAGGCCCTGGACGCGCTGACGCACGCCAAGGCGCTGGATCCGGCCCTGCACTTCGCGAGCCCGGGCGCCATCACGCAGATGGAGCAACGCCTGAACGGCGCGCCGCAAAGCCAAATTCGCCAAGGCGGCCAAATTTACAACCCGAGTCGCCAAGGCCAAATCGGCGGCAACGGCAATATCCAAGTGCATCCGAATCCGATGGCCAATGGCTCGACGGCCAGCTTGGGCACGCCATACGTGGCGCAAGCGCAGGCTCCGAAGAAGTCGGGCTGGGGCGGCGTGGTGTTTTTCTTGCTGGCCCTCGTGGTGATCGCGGGCGTCATCGCGTTCTTCGTGTCGCGCAGCCGCAAGAAGGCCGCGGGCGCCGCGGATCAATTGCGACAAGACCAGAAAACGGCTTTGATGAAGCGTGCGCTGGACTTGAAGAATCGCTCGGAGCGCCTGGCCAAGGACGTCAAGTATGAAGACCAATCGACGGGTGTGCTGGGTCGCGCGGTGACGGACATCGACTCGGCGGCGACCGCGATGATCCAACGCTTGAAGAGCCTGCCGGACGACTTCTCGGTGTCGTCGGAATCGAGCCGGTTGGACATGCTGGAGCAACACGTCGTGTCGGCGGAAGGCCTGTTCTCGTCGAAGTCCTGGGACACGGCGCCCAGCGCGGTGGGCGCTCCGGCTCCGGCCGCGACGCAGGGCAACTCGCAAAATTTTGGCCGGAGCAATTCGGGCAATGACGGCGTCCAGGGCAACAACGGCTACCAAGGCGGATACCAACCCGGCTATCAAGGCGGCTACGCTCCGGCCCCGGTGATCGTGCAGACCGGCAACTCGGGCGGCGGCTTGTTCGAAACGATGATGGCGGTGAGCCTGATCGACTCGATGAACCACCGCGGCGGCTACGGCGGCGACTCGAGCATGGCTCGGGATCTGGCTGACGAGCGCTACGAGAACGATCGCCTTCGCGACCAGCAGAATCAAGGCGGCTACCAGGGCGGCTACGCTCCGGCTCCGGCGCAAGTGGACAACTCGCAGTTTGACTTGGGCCAAGGCGCGAACGGCCAAGACGATTTCGACGACTCGACCAAGCGCGGCACGGCAGGCGGCGGCGTGTTTGACAACGGCGGCTCGTCGGACAGCTCGGACAGCGGCGGCGATTTTTCGGACAACTCGGATTCGGGCAGTTCGGACAGCGGCAGCAGCAGCGACGACAGCTTCTGATCGCCGAATGACGCAAAAAGCCCTGCGGCCTGATCGGCGCGGGGCTTTTTGGCTTCAAGCGATGGCTCGCGCAGGCGAGCGCTTTGCGCCAGAGCCCCTGTGAGCGGCCAACGGCCGCGCGGCGACGCGAACGGGATGGCGAAAAGCGCAAAGGGAAGAGCCTCGGCGAGAAAGAGGCGGGACGGGAAAGAAAAAGAGAGGGCGACCCGGGCGGCTGCCATTGAAGCCGGTTCCGGCGGTCGTTTCGGATTCGCGGCGCGTTGGTGTTTTTTCACGGATGGAACAGTGGCTCTTTTCTTAGCTCCTTTGTTGGCTCGCAAATTGACCAAAAATCGCCGGACAAGCCCAATGCCAGCCTCGATGGCAGCCCCGATGCCAATCCCAGCGGCAAGCCTAAGCTGGCGGACGCCGGCGCTATTGCGTCGCGGCCACCGCGCGAAGGCTGCCCTGTCGAGCGTGGCAGGGTCGGCGCAGGGCGCGCAGAGGGCCGCTGGCAAAGAGCGCGCGCGGGAAAACCAGCGTGAGCGAGAGTGGCTCGCGGCCATTGGGTTGCCTGGGCGCGCGTTGGCGCAACGGGCCGTGTTGGCGTTGGCGAAGGGAGGGGCGGAAAAAGAAGCGGCGATGGCGGCGCTCAGGCGATTTCATTCGCTCAGCGAGCCCCTTCGCGGGTCGTTGAGCGAGCATTGGAGCCGCGCGGCGGTGTTCAATCCGGAGGCGTTTGAGAGGCTGGACGCCGTCGCGTTGCGCGCGTTGGGGCAGGCAGGCGTCGCCTGGGGCGAAAGCGTGGCGCTGCGAGAAATCGCGGCTCGCCGCGTCTGCTCGGCGTTGAAGGCGCGCGACATCGCCGCCATGGAGGCCGTGGCGGGCTTCTGGGGCGAGGGAGAGGGCTTCTCCGCCCAACAGGCCCTCGGGTGCGCAAAAGCCGTTCAAACGAGCGAAGACGCCGCCGCCCTCGCCCGCGCGCTTCCAAGCGTTTTCTTTTGCGATCGACTGAAAAGGGCGTGTTTTGAGGAGGCTCCGGACGCCTTCCACTCCCAAACAGGGGAAAGTCTGGGGAGCCTCGTGCGCCAGAGCTTGAAAAACGCGATGTCTTTTGGATTGAGCGAGTCGTCCACGGGCAAAGAGGCTTGGCGATCAGCCACCGCACGCCGTCCGCGCGCGGGAGGCCAGAAAAACAGCGCCAAAAAAGGCGGCGCGTGGGAGCGGCTGATCGAAATGAACGCGATCCGAGCGCTGCGTTTGGCGTCAGGGGAGGCCACGGAAAGCGAACTCAAAGAACCGATCGCCAAGCATGGGCTGGCGCGAGGCGTGGATGGAACAAAAACAGAAGTCGCGCAAGTGGCGTCGCGGCGGGCATCCCTATTGTGGGACAATGTCGCGACGCGAGCCGGCGTGCGCGCGGCTTGGCGGCTGTCTTGGGCGGATTCGGGGGGCTTGGGCGTTTGGTCTTGGGGCGAATGGGCGTGGCGCTGCTCGCGCGCGAGCGCATGGCCCGTTTGGGTCGAGGAGGCGCGCGCGGCGCGAGCCGCTTTGAAAGAGGCCGCCGGGTGGGCGGAAGCTTTTTTGTCGTCCTCCGAGGAGCCTGAAACACCAATCGAGCGAGAGCGATTGGGCAAGGCGTTGGCCGCGACCCATACCCCAACGCTGTGGGCCGCCCAAGAGTTTCACGACGATAAGCCTTTGGACCGAAAAGCCGAGCAAATCAAGCGACTCCGCCAGATCGGCTTGGAGTCGGCAACCGAAGCCCTCGACACGCACGCGGAATTTTTGATCCGTTTGCTCGACACGCAAGACGCGCGGGCTTTTTGGGAAGTCGCGTCCTTGGGATTGGCGGACCGCGGCTCTCTGTCGCGGGCAGAAAATCGCCGAAAAATGGAACTTGCGCGCAAAAGGGGGCCATTCCTCACCGTCATGGATGAGTTCGGGTTCTACACGGGCGCGGGATTGAGCATTTTCGCCGGGCAAATGAAAAGCGGCATAAAATCGTTTTATTATTCGCGCGGCGGGTTGGGAGTGAAGGCGTTCGGCGGAGAAACGATTCGACCGCTTTGGGCGAATGAGAAAATGGACAACAAATTCAAGCCGGCGTCGCTGTTGTCCGCGCCCAAAGAGCGCCCGCGCCCCGACCTCTGCGAGAGGGCCAAAGAATTGGCGGATTGGCAAGGGCGCGCGTGGGAAAAGGCGCGCGAGGCCGCGTGTTTGGGCGCGACAAACAACGATCAGGACGAAGCGGCGGCCGGCGGCGTTGATCGTGTCCGCGGAGAAGCCGTCAGCCATGGGCTCGAAGAACGGGCGCTGGAAGACGCGCTGGCGATGACGGGCACGCCCTGGAGCGCTTTGGCCCAAAAGGCCTTGCTGGGCGACTCGGCGGAGTTGATCCAGCCGACCGAGGCCAGCGGCGCAAACCCAATGCGGACGGGGCAGGCGAAAACGGCGGGTCCCATGCGTCTGTGAAGCGGCGGGGGCTCGCTTGCCGGCCGAAGCCGCTTGAGAGGACCAAGTCTTTTGAGAGGGCCAAGCCGTCGTCGACGAAATCGCTTGATAGCCAGAAATCAGCGTGGAACGGCGGCCGGGCTATCTTTCAGTGGATTGTCGCCGGTGTCGCGCAAGGACGGCGGCAACGCTTCTTTGCGCCAATGGACGCCGGCCGCGTCCATGCTAGGACGATAGGCGAAGCCAATCGCAGCGCCGCGGTCCGCGCGGGCCCAAACCCGCAACGCGCCATCGGTGGCGGCGGAGAGATGCGTCTGCGGGCCTTTGTCGTCTCGGGCGACATCGCAAGGAGCATTTAGGCACGCGATGGAGCCCGAGGGCAGCCGCGTCAAGTCAATGGCTCGGTTTGTGGGCGACGCTCCCTCCGAAGGCCCCACGCAACGGCCATTGGCCACGCACTGGTTGATCTGTTCCGCGATCCGCACGCGTTGCGCCGTCGCCGGCTCGGCGATCGCTTCCCGTTGCTGTTCTGGGCGCGCATATAGAAAAAAACCCAAAGTGATCGCGACGATGGACAGCCCTCGCAAGAAAAAATGGGCTCGGGCGCGCTCATCTTCGCTCACTGGCGCCAGAGAGACGCCGAAAAGCTCTTCGGCGAACGCCGCGAAACTCGCGATGAAAAAAAGGCGAACGCCAGAAATCGGGGCAAATATCCACCGCCGGCGCATCTCCGCGTCCATTTTGCCCGGTTCGGAAGCGGAGGCGGCGCTCGCGGCGTCGAGCGAGGGAGCCGAAGCCGAAGAGCCCTTTTTTGGCGCCGCTTGCGGCGGGGGGCTCGGGCATTTAAGGGCTTGGGCGTCAGTGGGTTCCGCGCGCAAGCGCGGATCAGGCAGAGACGCTCGCGCGAGTGGTTCGTCAGGCACGGCGGCCTCCTTGTTGTTCAATTGGGATGAGG
>Ga0209888_1000859_pt1 | contig 11511 bp, 10 predicted proteins | sample OrgsoiDNA_201059_FD_185807 | JGI IMG/M metagenome (GOLD analysis project Ga0209888, IMG submission 185807) | Permafrost soil microbial communities from the Arctic, to analyse light accelerated degradation of dissolved organic matter (DOM) -... | ecosystem: Environmental > Terrestrial > Soil >...
CCATATTGAAGTCGTCGGGGCGGCTTCGGGCAAGAAGGACTGCGCAATCGAGGGCGCTGAGCAGGCTTGGCTGTCCGTCATCGGCGGAGCCCACGAAAGTGTACGCGTCAAATCGAGCCTTTGCGAATTGATTTGAAACCGGGGCGAGAATGTCCGTGTTTTCATCGCTGCCCGAACAAACCGCATGAGACAAAGCGTTTCGCCCATCGTTGTCCACTTGATCCAGGTCGCAAAAAGGCAGCAGCATTCGCACGTCTCGCGGCCAATATCGAGAGGCGGCCTTCATCAGAAGGGTTTGCCCGTTGGCGCCGACGGCGTTGGGGTTCGCGCCCGCGTCCAAGAACGCCTGAAGAGTGTGTCCGCTCGGATGCGACAGCGCCGAATAAATCGCCGTTTGGCCTCTCTTGTCGCGCGCTTCCAGGTCGGTTTTGGGGGCCAAAAGCGCCACGAGTTCAGGCAAATCAAAGCCTGCGGCCATCATGAGAAGCGTGCGCGCGTCCGAATCGCTTTGCGGATGCTCGCGTGGCTCCAAAAGAGGATCCCAGCGTTTGACCAGCAGGCGAGCGCAAAGGTTGGGCGGCAAGGGCGGCGGATCTTGGGGGGCGTGATGGTCGCGGGCGCGCGAAAGGTCGTTGCCGGCTTTGTGAATCGCGGCGGATAAAAGCGTTTCAAAAAATGGATTTCGGCGAGTGCCGTTCATCCGAACCGCTTGCGAGGGCCACCGCGGCCAGTCGTTGAGGAGCGCGCGCAGCTCGTCCGCCAAGTCGAATTCCACGCAACAGAAAGCCTTTTCGACGGCCAAGGCCAATTCGCGCGGATCGTCACAATCAAAGGCCTGCGGGATGGTTGTCGTTTGAGAGCCAACATTGGGCGAGGAGGGCGTGGGGCGTGTCATACGCGGCGCGCGCTTTTGGGCGCAATATCCGTTGCGGGCGCCGCCAAGCCATCCAGCGCGGAGCGAGCGGGATGGGCTGGCGAATGGACTGGCGAATGGGCAATGGGGCGGGCGATGGACTGGCGCAAAGCGAGCGCTTCGAGCGTCGCGAACAGCCACTGCATGGGCTCGGGCGGCGGCGCGATGTCCTTGCCGGGCGGCTTCTGGGCAATTTTTCGAACATGCTCTTCGCTCTCAGCCCATGCGCCCCAGAGCTTGCGATCTTGGCCCGCGAGCCAGGCGGCCGCGGCCAGAGGCTCAAAAGACGGATAGCCATGGAGCGCTGCCGGATGAGGCAGGGCGCCGGCGGCCAAGAGCATTTGCGCGGTGTTTTTTACTTTTTCGATTCGGTTGGGGCGTGAGACAAATTCACGCGTGTCGCTCAATTCGCCCACAAGAGCGACCCAGGGGCCCATTTTGCTGAAATGCGAGCCGTCGTCCAGCTGGCGAGCGCGCAGTGGAAAATCCACCTCGAGCATCAGACTCAAATAGGCCGGCTGCAAAGCGGTGTCGGCCGAGAGCCAGCCGGACCAAATTCGGGGAATGGCGGCTTCGCGCAGGCGCGGGCCAAAAGCGGAGAAATCCGCCAGGGCGCTCCACTGCGCGAGAAGCGCGCGAATGAGTTCGGGCGGTCGCCCCAGCCGCATGGCTTTTTCTGCCACGTCTCCAAGGGCGGCGGAAAGGGAGCCGACGCCGTCGTGGGTGGGGGTTGTGAGCTTTTTGCGCGCCAGAAACAGCATTTCGACGGTCTCTTGCGAGCTGACGTCAATCGCGGCGTTTAGGGCAAAGACGAGGCTCGAGGCAAAAAGGGCTTCGTCCTCCGGAGACAGTTTGCGGGAGAGGCATTCGGCCAAAAAGGCCTTCAAGCCCGATTCAGAGCCGGGAATGAGCAAGGGCGGGCTCATGCCATAAAAAGAACGATTGCCGGAATAGGCGTGGATGAGGAGCGATTCGGGCGCGGAATGCGCGCGCAAAAGGGTGGTCCAGGCATCAAGGGCCGCGGGCGTCCAGTCTTTGGCGTCGCGCAGAAAAAGGACGCGATCGAGCCCATTCGCGTGCTCGTTGTCTTCGACTTTTTCACCGTCGGCCAACAGGCGACGCAAAAAACCAGGGAGCCCTTTGTTCGCGGCGTGGAACGGCAGCGCGGCCTCGCGAGTCTCATGAGGGCGAAGGCGCCCGCCCGCCTCATAAATCGCCAACGCCATTTCATCGCTCTTGCAGGTCATGGACCAGGACAAGGGGGACGCGACCAAGTGCGGCGTGTTGGGATTTGCGCCTTCGGCGAACAATTTAAGGACCGCCGGGACGTCGGAGTGGCGCAAGGGCCATTCGAGCTCCCAGTCCAGAAATTGCTGCTCATCAGATTTTGAAATCGGCATGGCGCGGGCGGTGAGAAAGGACGAAAAATCAAAAGCCAGAGGAATGAAAAACCCGGCAAAAAAGGGGCGTGGATTTCGGGCTTTCCGTGGCGTGTCACGCAAGCGAACTCCATGGCGTCATTGTCTCGCAAGGTCGCGAGGGGCGCAAGCCATTTCGGTTTCAAAGCCCATTGGCGGCTCTGTGCGTCGAGTTTTTTCGCAATATGCGGCCGTTCCATCCGATTTTTGGAGCGCGAAGACGGCTTGTCCTTGATTGTCGGAGGCGGCGGGCTTAAAATGAAGTCGCTGGGCGACGTGCGCGCTCAACCGTTCAAAACCGACGCCAAAATCCGTGAAGGCCAAGGTCTGGCGCGCCGCGAAAGACCCTCGCCATAACGAAGAGCCAAGAGACACTCATGTCGATATCCGCAACAAACGCAAACACCGCAAACACTGCGAAAAACGTTCAGTCCAAAAAAGACGCGGTCCGGAAAACGCACCCGATCGATTTGAGCGATGACGATTTGCTGCTTCGGGTCGGGCGAAACGCGGCGCGGGTGAAAATCGCCCGGTTCGCGGGCCTGGTCGCCATGGCCGCGGGGCTTGGGTGGGCGTTTTCCGCGCCGCCAGCCCCGAGCGGAGAGGACGCGCGGCTGTTGGCGACACCGGGCGGCGACTGGGCGATCGTGGGCGAATTAGTCGGCGGCGACACCGCGGGATACAGTCCGGGCTGGCCGGGCTTGAACGACAACAAGGAATCGTTGTCGGCGGCCCTGAGCGCGAAGTTCGATTTGAGCGTGGAAGCGGGGATGGGGCAAAAGACGGCGCGCGCGGTGCGCTTGAACACTGATGAAAAGGGCGTGGCGTCGGTGGTGATCGACACGGAAGCGGCGCAGACGCCCGCGAAGCGCAACCACAAATCGGTTTATGACGCAGCGCGCGATTTCACGCCGGCGACGGCGCAGTGGCGGTTGGCGGGCGAAACAGAGAAAGTGTCGATCCAGCGGCTGAGCCCCACGCGTTGGCGCGTGCAGGCAAAAACAGAGACCGGGCGCCCGGGCGTGCTATGGGCGTATGCCGCAAGCGTTCAGCGCGACGGAAAGCCCGTGGTGCAGGCCGTGGCGGGGTTTTCGGACGCTGGGCAAATCGCCCGGGCGGAAAATGGCTGGCAAGCGCATTCTAGGCCTCTGTTCTTTGGCGGGTTTGGGGCGGCGCTCATTGGCGCGCTGCTTTTGATCACTTTCATGGAGAGCGACGCGCGCACTGCGGCGCAAAGCCGAGCGCAATACAACGATCGGTTCGCCAAGCGCTGGGCCAATCGAAAAAACGAGTTCGTGGCCCTTGAAGCAACGGCAAGCCAATCGGAAAAAGGCCCGCGAAGCCCGGGCGCAAAAATGTGACGACACGCCGCATGGCCCCCGCATGCATGAGGGATCACGAGCCTCGTTGCGCCTGTTGGCGCAAACGGGGCTTTTTGTTGGTTCGGGGGGCGAAAATAAATAATAGAAAATGAAATGGTTAAATGCGGGCCTTCTCGATCGGTGACGGAGGAATTCGCAAGGTGGAGAAAAAAAGTGTTGAGAATCGCTGGCCGCCGTATGATGGGAGGGTGCGATTTGCGGCATGGCTTGATTTTGGAGCGACCCACGGGCGAGCCTAGGCCTACTCGTGCGTTTGACTTTCATGGAAAATGCTGATTTTTGTGTGTTTGGTGCGGTTTGTTCGATTTGTGTGGATTTTCTTTTTTGTTGGTGGCTCGATTTTGATGAAACTCCAAGAAACCACTCCTATTCGCCGTGAAAGCTCGCTCCCGAGCGAGAAAGCAACGTTGCGCGATCCGTCAGGCGGCGCGACGGCGTCGACGGAGCGCGACGAAAGCTTCGCCGAGCTCAAAACGCGACAGGCGCAGCATGAGAGCGCGCTCTTCGAGGCGGTCCGCGCCACCGACGTGGCCGCCATAACGCGGCATTTGGACGAGCTCCGGGCGCTAGGAGTCCATCGGCTGAACAAAAAAACGTGGGCGGGCTCCGAGGGCGTCACGCCGGTGATGAAAATGGCCGCGCGCGGGCGCCTCGCCGGAATCCAAGCGTTGTGGAGTTGGGGCGACCCTGAGGAGCGAGATCTCGGGGGTTGGACCGTGTTTTTCTGGGCGGTGAAAAGGGCTCGGCACGATTGCGCGCGATGGCTTTCGACGCGAGTCGACATCGACACACGGGACAACAAAGGCCGCACGGCGCTCCATGTGGCGATAGACTCGGAAAATACCGAAATGGTCGCCTGGGTCGTGAATTTGCCGGGCATTGATTTGCGCGCCGTGGATCGCAATGGAGTGTCCGCTTTGCAATGCGCGATGGAGAAAGGAGAGCGGATTGCGTTGATTATGGCGCAGAAAATCGGCGCTCAAACACAAACAGCAGACGGTGACACGCCTTTGATCCAGGCGGCGCAGGCGGGGCTTCCTGGCCTGGTGTCCAAGCTGTTGCCGCTCTCGGACGCCAACCACAAAAACAAGGCTGGGCGAAACGCTTTGATGGAGGCGGCGCGCAATGGCCGGCCCGCGACGCTGGCGCGGCTCATCGAGTGGCCTGGCGCGCGAATCTGGGACGCAGACCCGCAAGGGCTAACAGCCCTGGATTGGGCTTTGGCAGACATCGGCCACGCAGGAAGCCCTTGGGCCGGGACGCCGGATTGCGTTAAAATGTTGGAAGCGGTCGTTCCGGCGCATCTGGCCGAAAAACTTGTGAATCGCATTGGACGCGAGAAATTGCCAGCGCTGTTTGCCCGCATGGAGGCTGAAAAAATCAAAGAGGCGGCATGGGGAAGGGGGGCAAAGATCGGGGATTCGGGGCGCGAAAACCACCGCGCCGAGGAGTGGCCAGCGGGAGCGCAGCCGAAGGCATTGGGCGCCAAAAGAGTGTGAGGAGCGTCGAGGGCGCCGAATCGGAGACTGAATATTCGGTCGGATCCGATCCGATGCGATTTGTCGACGAGGAAGTCAAAAACGAATGATGGGTATCCGTGATTTTTGGTTTGACTTGTGCGGCTTTGATATATATTATTGGCCTGACACCAATCAGGCATTTCTTTTCAAGGAAAAAAATGGCATTGTTTTCGAAACAGAAAAAAGAGGTGGCGGTGGCGTGGCACGAAGGGAGCATCGCGCGCATTGGAGTGAAGCACACAGGCAACCACCAAATGCAGATTTATGTGATTTTGCTCGCCGGACAGAAAGAGCCATTGAGCGCGCTCGGGAACAGCGATGATTTGGCGCTGTCATCGGCGGGCGATCGCGTGAAAATTGGAGTAAAAAAATGCGAGTTTTGGCCCGATTTATTGGAAATTTCGCATTTTGAAAACCAAACGCTCAACGAGATAAAAACACAATCCACGGCTCGCTGACTTGCTGTTGGGCGGAAGTCGGGCCAATCGCAAAGAAAAGGGCGCGGGTCTCGCGATGCCGATGGCATCCGTGGACGTTGAACGAGAAAATTCTGGTTCAATGACTGAAAAGCTCGGCTCTCGGGCACGCCGCATGAAATGAATAGGCAGTCCATGAGGGCGACAAATCCCTCAGAAAACCAAGAAACCACGACCATCGGCCAAGAGAAAGTCTCGGTCAAGGAAATGCAATGCCTAGCGCAAGAGGCCACGGCGTCGATCGCGCCGGGGATCGTCATTTGGGGCGGAGTGGTTTGCCCACAAAGGCGGTTTGGTGAAAAAAGCGGCGCCGGAACATTGGCTGCGGCTCGCGCAGGGTGCGGCGGAGAGTGGGGGATGGAGGTTGCTTGCGGCCATCGTCGCCTGGCATGACGCGCGCGGGAGAAGGCCCTGACGGCAATGAGCCCTTGTTGCGCCGGGCGGCGCGACACGCGATTGCGTGTTGAAAATCCGGCCGACAAAAGCGGGAAAAGGACGGGCTGTGATATAATGGGAAAACGGCGAGCGAATCAACGTTCAGCGAGGTTTGCGAGCCCACAGGCGCGCCGCCCGCGGAGCCGCCTCAACTGAAAATGGAGAATCATCATGCAAATCACAGCCACAGCGTCCATCGCGACGGCGGAAACGGACCGTGAAATCCGACAACGCGAAATGCAGAAGGGCCGAGAAGCCCGGCTGAATGATCGGCCGATCACGGATTGCCCGTGGAATGGCGGTTTGACGGAAAAATGGTGGAAAGAGGGCTATGAAGGCCAGTTGTCCGGCCCCATCGTCGCGCAGTGAGGATTGGTCGCCCATGACTCACGAACACTGGCTGCAAGAGCCCAGCCGGGCGGAAAAACGCATCATTTTCGCCCGCCATGGCGAATATCCGAGCAATGTGCGCTCGGTGTGCAATTCGGATCCGCGGATTGGGTATTTTCTCACCGAAAAGGGCGTGGCCCAAGCCGAGGCTTTGGCAGAGCGGTTGAGCGGCGAGAAAATCGAGTTGATTGTGACGTCCGAGTTCCAACGAGCGCGCCACACCGCGTGGATCGTGAACCAGAAGCTGCGCGTCCCGCAGGTGGTCAACCGGCTGGCCAATGAAAATCGGGTGGGGCCGTTGTTTGAGGGCAAGCCAAGCGTCGATTTTCAGCGTTTCATCCAGGACGCGCCGGCAATCACCGCGGCTCCCGAAGGGGAGAGCTTCATGGGGCTTCTGGGACGAGTCGAGACACTGATCGCGGATTTGAAGCTCAGCAGCCCGGAGACGATCCTGGTGGTCGCCCATGGCTGGACATTGCAGGCGGTGCGCGTCATTCAGGGCGAAATCAGCGCGGAAGACGCCGCTCGTTGCGTCGGAATGCCGGGCAACTGCGAAATCATTGACGGGCGTTTTTGATCGGCGACGCTCGCCGATGGGCGTCGACGGCCAACAGGCAGGGCTGTTGTGCTGGCGAGGGACCCGTGGATCGCGGACCACGCGAAACGACCACCCGCAATAGGTGGGCGCGGATGGCTCTACGCTCTCGGAGAGGGCATAGAACCCCGGACGCTCTTACAAGCGGGCCGAGGTTCTACAGTGAAACGAATAAAAGCCTATGCAACGATCATGGTCGGGCGCGGCAAGCCAGAAGAACAAAGAATCTGGCTCCATTGAGCGATGGCGCTGGATTAAAACCGGGAAGCCAAGCGAAGATTGTTCTTGCGATTGATGCCTGGAATCAAAAAGGCGTCCAGGAGCCACCACAAGCCCAAAATTCCCAGGAAAAGGTGTCCGATGCCAATCGGCGCCGTAATCGCTCCGACAACCAACAGCAGAAGCTGGGCTAGGCCCCCGAGGGTGCTTTTGAGGTAAAACCGGTGCACGCCAAATGAGCCCAGAAAAAACCAGAGAAAATAGGCGAGAACCACGCTTTTTTTGTGCGCGTCATACATCATGATTCGGCGAGCGTCATCGGTCATGGGAAATCCTTTCAAGGTGAATTTGCGGGCAGCCTTGGGTTTGATGGGCCTTTCACCGCGGTTTGTGGTTCAGTCCGACACCGACGAGCGCCGCCGATGAGAGAATCATATATGAATTTTACAAGTTAAAAATCCTTTTTGTTTTTGGATCGACAAAAAAACAACGAAGGCTGGCAAGCCCTTGCCTGTGGCAAAAAAACTTTCATCAAAAAAACGTCTCCAAGAACTGAAAGAGACCGAAGTTTCAGTCTCAACGACTCACAAACGCCGGCTTTTTCTCGCGGAGTGCCCAGATTCGGCAATCGAGCCGCTCGATTTCCCCTTGCCGTCGGTGTCGCGAGCGTCTTCTTCGCTGGCGCTGGCGGCGTTGAGCGCGCGGGCGTTTTTCAGTTCGATCGCCATCGACAGAGATTCCCCGAGCGCTCGAGCGTGCCCTCCGCGCGCGAGAAGATGATCCAGAGGCGTCTTGCCGTCCGCGTCCTTTTGGGCCAGCCACTCGGGCGTCATTTTAAGGGCTTGCTCCACGGCCTCCACCGGTCCCTTTTTCGCGAGTTCCGCCAATCCCGTCTCGCCCTTCGCGTTGGTCAGCGCCCAATCATAGCCATTCACTTGAAGCCAGGCGATGACAGGCAAAAGGCGCTCCTGCGCTTTTTGTCCGTATTTGCGCGCGGCCCAATGCAAAAGGGTTCTTCCCTTTGCGTCTTGCGCGTTGATGTCGGCTCCGGCGGCCAAGCAAACCTCGAGCCCGGGAATGTTCAGATTCATCACGGCCAGGTGGGCGGCGGTTTCTCCGTTGGGGCTGGGGTGGCGAATGATTTTGCGAGCGAGGCCTGGGCGCCAAATTTCAGCCGCGGCCAACGCGGCTTGGCAGGCGGGCGTGTTTTTCGCCACTTTTTCGCGCAAAAGAACGGACGCGAAATGCTCCTCGTCGGGCGAGAGCCATGCGAAATCGACATCCATTTTCAAAAGGGCTTGGGCCGCGGCCTGCGGATCCGCGTGCGCGCCCATCACCATGGCCACAAGCCCGTTTTCGCTTTTGTCTTCGCCGGAAAGTTTGGCCCCGGACTCCGCCAAAACGGTCAAAACGCTCCCGAGGTCCTCATCATAGACGCGAGAAAGCGCGCGGATCAGGTCGTCTCGCGTCAAAGCCGCGGCCTCGAAGCCGTGGCGCAAGGCCCACTGCATGGGGGATTCGCCCGGCAAGGCGCGGGCTTCGCGAGAAATCGGCGTCCGCCAAGAGTTTTCCGTGGCGGCCCTGAGCCATAAAATCCGCATCGTCGGGCCGAATCGCCCGTCGCGCAGGGCTTCTTGAGCAAAAACGGCCAAAGCCGAGCACGGACGCCAATGCCCGCGCTCAATCCAAATTTTGCGGCGTTCCTCAGGAACGGCGTCTTTGTCGAACATGGGCAAGCCCGCCTGAATGGCGAGGGCCCAGCGATTCCACAAGTCCGCGTGGTCTTCATCCACCAATCGCTCATAGTGCGCGCGGGCCGCTTTGTTTTTGGGCAGCGTGCAGCGATGGTTCGCGGACAGGAACTCATCCGCCCGGGTGTTCTGCCACCCCATCATGGCCTCGAAAAAAGCAAGCGTCGACTCTTCGCTCGCTTTGTCCAGCCGGATGCCCATGGCCAAGGCGTCTTCGACAGCCTCCATGGTCCCGCCGGCCAAGCACTGAAAAAGCCAGGCCACTCCATTGGGGTGGCTTTTAAGCGTGTTCAGGCGGCCAGCCTCAATGGTTTTGCGGGCCAGGGCTTCGCCGACTCGTCTCAGCTCCTGGGCGTGCGGCGTTTGTTCGTCCTTGGAGTTGGCCAAAAAAGACGTCCACCGGTCTTTGAGCCCGGGGAAGAAAAACCGCTCCCACCCCCATGGATGGTAAGTCCCGCGAGAGTCGCCCAAAAACGCCACGGGGCTTGTGGCCAAATGCCAGTTGGGATCGCCCGGCAGCGTGTCCATCCAACGCGCGGGATCCTTGAACACGATATAGGGAGCGCGACGACGTTGTTTGGGGCATTCCAGCAAGGCGCCCGTGCCCAGCCACAGCTCGGCGAGAGCATTCGCGTGGTTTCGGTTGCGAGTCGGGTCGGGGTCCAAAACCAACTCTTGCTCGATCCAATCGAGATACTGGCGCTCTGCGAGCTCTGGGCCTGAAACCGCGCGAGCAAGGATTTTGACGGCTTCCATGTCGACACTGGGCGCCCCTTGGTTTGCTTGGGCTTTGCGATCCATCAAAAACCGAAAAAGCGCAGGCAAGGGAGCGGAAGAGGGTTCGGGTTGCGGCGAAAGTTCGAGGATATCCATGAGCGCAGGGCGAAAGGGGTTGGGCGGCGCGCTCGCGGGAGCGAGAAAAAGACGGCGAGTGAAAAGCCGAAGCAAACACGATGCGCGCAAGGAGCGGCGTCATTCTCGCTGCGGGCGCGCCGTCGCGCCAGAGCGGGTCAATGCCGTTTGTCGCTTGCCTATGGAGAGGGCGAAAAAGCGGCAGGATGGCGAGTCGTCGGTGTTTTCGGCCGACAGTGAGCTGATTCGCAGCAGGGCCGTGCAGAGGGCGAAAGGCGTTGTCATTGATTTTCGGTGGGCAACTGATATACCTCTCTGTTCGTCGTTTGGACGGAGCTCCGCTTCGGCCGCTGCCATTTTTGAGAGAGATCCGCATGCGCTCCTTTTTTCATCCATTGTTGCCCGCCTGGGTCCGAAATCCTCGGCTTCCTCTGTCTCTTTTTTCAGGGATTGGATTGTTTTTGTTTGCGTATGTCGGGTTTGTCAGCGAAGGCGAGCATTTGTTTGGGTATGAGTTCATCGAATCGGCCGGAACCCTTCATTTTCATCTGGCCATGGAGCGGTTCTTCTGGGGGTTGGTTTTGGCGTCAGGGCCGCTGGCTCTGACGGATATAGTGTTTTCGATTCACGCGTTCAATAAGAAAAGGCCAGTTTCCAAAATGTACGCGTTGATTCGTTTAGAGGTGGGGCTCTGCGGGCTTTTGCTCGGCAGCGGGTATATCTGGGACGAGCATGATTTTTCAAATCTGCCGAATGCCAATATTTTGGCCCACCTCATGTCCTTGAGGCCCTGGGGCGGAAGCGCGACTCTGGACAACCTTTCGGTGTTCCTTTTTGCGGTGTCTCTCGCTCTCTTGTTGCCTTTGGGCATCATGTGGAGAAAGGGCGTTTTCGCGAAAAAGGACACCGTGTGAAAAGGGGCCGCGGCGGGGCGCGCGCCACGCGGGTTTTGGACAAAGCCGCCATTCAAGACCGCTGCGCCGGCGAGGGCTTCCCGTGTCAGAAGGGCAAAAAACTGAAAACAGCGGATTAAATCGAGATAAAATAGTGTTTGCGGCGCCATGCTCCGCAACGCGTCTTTTTGGCGCGGGATTTGCGAAAAAAAGCGGGCTCAGAATCGATGCGGCGGCAGCGGATACTGGGTGGAGAGCAGAAGAGTGAAAAAGATTGGTGAAAAGCTCACAGGAGTAGCCATGGAAGATGATTCAATTCAGGAAGCGCTTAAATTCGATAGCCTCAAGCGAATCAAGGAGCTGTTGGCCGAGGAATGGTTGGACCCGATGGAAGCGGACAACCAGGGCTGGACGGCGTTGATGAGCGCGGCCTCGATGGGCGCGTCGAAGTGTCTCGCGTTCCTGTTGCCGTTAAGCGACGCGAAAGCCGTAACCCGCATGCAGATGACGCCTCTCATGTGGGCCGCGCTCAGCGACCACAAAAAGTGCGTGGAGATGTTGATCCCCGTGTCGGATGTGGACGCGAAAGATTGGGGCGGAAAAACGGCGCTGGATTTGGCCCGAGCCGAAAAGAATAAAGCGTGCGTGGAGATTCTTGAGGTGGCGG
>Ga0209888_1000863_pt1 | contig 11444 bp, 10 predicted proteins | sample OrgsoiDNA_201059_FD_185807 | JGI IMG/M metagenome (GOLD analysis project Ga0209888, IMG submission 185807) | Permafrost soil microbial communities from the Arctic, to analyse light accelerated degradation of dissolved organic matter (DOM) -... | ecosystem: Environmental > Terrestrial > Soil >...
CAGCGGCAGCACGATGTCCCAGAAAAAGCGCATAGGGCCCGCCCCGTCGATGCGCGCCGCTTCCAGCAGCTCATCCGGCAGAGTCATAAAGAACTGGCGGAACAGGAACGTGGCGGTGGCCGAAGCCATCAGCGGCAGCGTGAGACCGGTGTAGCTGTCGAGCATATTCAGATTGGCAATCACCTGAATGGTTGGGAAAATACGCACTTCCACTGGCAGCATCAGCGTAAGGAAAATCAGCCAGAAGAACAGGTTACGCAGCGGAAAGCGGAAATAGACGATGGCGTACGCCGAGAGCATCGATACCGAAATCTTCCCGATAGTGATCACTATCGCCATGATAAAGCTGTTGATCAGCATGCGGCCAAACGCCGGGCTGCTATCACCCACGCCCTGTGTCCAGATGGCGCGAATGTTATCCCACAGGTGGGTGCCCGGGATCAGGCTCATCGGCACTTCGTAAATCTGTTTGTTATCCAGCGTGGCGGCGACAAAGGCCACATACAGTGGAAACAGGATCACCAGCACGCCGAGGATCAGCATGATGTGGCTGAAAATATCCAGCCCTCTGCGGTTCTCAATCATTGGTAACGCACCTTACGTTCGACGAAACGGAACTGAATAAACGTCAGGCCACATACCAGCACCATCAGGACCACCGACTGCGCGGCTGAGCTGGAGAGATCCAGACCGGCGAAGCCTTCGCGATAGACTTTATAAATCAGCGTGGTGGTGGCCTGAACCGGACCGCCACCGGTCGCGGCATCGATCACCGGGAAGGTGTCGAAGAAGGCGTACACCAGATTAACCACCAGCAGGAAGAAACTGACCGGCGAAATCAGCGGCAGCACCAGGTTGAAGAAGCGCCGCACCGGGCCTGCGCCGTCAATGGCCGCGGCTTCCACCAGTGATTTAGGTATGGACTGCAACGCCGCCAGAAAGAACAGAAAGTTGTAGCTGACCTGTTTCCACACCGACGCCAGCACCACCAGGAACATCGCCTGTCCGCTGTTCTGCGCGTGGTTCCAGTTGTAGCCAATCGAACCGAGGAAATGGGTAATAAGGCCCAGACCTGGGCTGAACAAAAACATCCACAGTACGGCGGCGACCGCAGGGGCCACGGCGTACGGCAGGATCATCAGTGTCTGGTAAAGTCGGCTGGCGCGTACCACGTGGTCCACCAACGCGGCAAAAAACAGGGAAACGGCAAGACCGATAAACGCCACCAGGAAACTGAATTTCAGGGTGGTGTAGAAAGATTCAAGGTAATACGGGTCCTGAAACAGCTGCTCGAAGTTACTCAGGCCCACGAACTGGCTCGACAAACCGAAGGGATCAAGCGTCTGGACCGAATACCACAGCGCCTGACCGGCGGGCCATAAAAAGAAAATTGCCGTGATCAGCAGTTGCGGCAGGACTAATGCATAGGGAAGCCAGCTACAACCAAAACCGGGGCGGTGTGAACTCATAATGGGTTACTCGTTAAAGCGAAAAGACAAGAGATAGAATCGAAGAAAGGCAACTCGGTACGAGGCGTAGCGAGCAAAGCCAGACTGGGTGCGGACAGCGCGCAGAAACCGCAGTGGACATTGAGTCCATGAGGATTTCGAGCACTGCCCAATCCCAGACTGGCGAAGCGCAGTAGCCGATAGTTACTTAGTGGAAGCTTCGAAGCGACGCAATAACAGGTTCCCACGCTCTACCGCAGAGTCCAGTGCCTGCTGAGCCGTTTTCTTACCGCTCCACACGCTTTCCAACTCTTCATCCACGATGGTACGAATCTGTGGCATGTTGCCCAGACGCAGGCCTTTGGTGAACGGTAACGGTGGCTTGTTCAGCATCTGGCGTGTTGCCACATCTGAACCCGGGTTCTTCTCATAGAAACCCTGCTGTTTGGTCAGCTCATAGGCGGCCGTCGTGACCGGCAGATAACCGGTTTTCTGGTGCCATTCAGCGGCGATAGCCGGTGTTGTCAGGAATTGCAGGAATTCGGCCACGCCTTTGTACGTCTCTTTGTCTTTACCGTTCATCACCCACAGGCTCGCACCGCCAATGATGGCGTTTTGTGGTGCACCCTTGACGTCCGCGTCGTAAGGCATCATGCCTACGCCGTAGTTGAATTTGGCGTACTGGCGGATATCAGCCAGTGAACCTGAAGACGCTGTGGTCATTGCGCAGTCACCGTTGTAGAACTTGGCGGTAGACTCGTCTTTACGGCCCAGATAGGTGAAGTCACCTTTCTTGTTCATGTCTTCCAGCATCTGGATGTGCTTGACCTGCTCTGGTTTGTTGAATACCAGCACCGCATCAGTACCATCGAAGCCGTTATTTTTGGTCGCGATTGGCAAACCATGCCAGGCGCTGAAGTTCTCAATCTGGATCCAACCTTGCCAACCGCTGGCGTAGCCACACTTCATGCCAGACTCACGCAGCTTCTCCGTATAGGCCGCCATATCCTGCCAGGTTTTCGGCGGCTGATCCGGGTTCAGACCCGCTTTCTTAAAGGCATCTTTGTTGTAGTACAGCACCGGCGTGGAGCTGTTGAACGGCTGTGAAAGCAGACGACCTTTGGAGTCGGAGTAGTAACCAGAAACCGTCGGTACGAACTGGGAAACGTCTTCTTTGATGCCCGCATCAGCGAACACTTCATAAACCGGTTTGATCGCCTTGCTGGCCATCATGGTCGCAGTGCCCACTTCATACACCTGCAAAATAGCCGGAGCCTTGCCAGTGCGGTACGCGGCGATACCTGCTGCCAAGCTTTCGTCATACTTACCCTTGAATATCGGCACGATTTTGACGTCCGGGTGGGTCTGGTTGAAACGGTCGGCCAGAGAATTCACCTCTTTACCCAATTCACCATCCATTGAGTGCCAGAAAGGAATTTCCGTAACCGCCATCGCCTGGGTGCTGAACGCGAATGCCAGTGCGATGCAAAGTGTCGTTTTTGTAACAGCGTGCTTAAGCATGCTTGTCTCCTGAAGAGGGCTGGTGTGATGTCGGTGGTGAAAGGATTTTTTGATTCGGGAGCTAACATGACATGTCTAAATGACAGAAAAATAAAGGTTAAATGACATTAAGGTTACAGAGACGTGAAGTGCAGGTGACGGAGAGATGGCAATTTTTACGGGGCCAGAACAAGGCGTATTGCGGGCGCAATACGCCGTAGAGATTATAAAGCGCGTTTCAAACGGGCAACCGCTTCCTGCATTTGTTCTTCAGTGGCCGTCGCAAATGACAAGCGGAAGGTCGAGTGATCGGGATTTTCGGCAAAGAAATACTCACCGGGAACAAATACCACACCCTGCTCCAGCGTCTTTTTCAGCCATTCGCTGCAATTGCGCGGCTCGCGGAATTTAGCCCACAGGAACATGCCCCCTTTCGGGTATTCAAACGTCAGTACATCACCCAGTTCGCTTTCCAGCAGTTGTGCCAGAACCTCACATTTTTTCTTGTAGGCGGCGCGGATTTTTTCGACCTGGGCCGCCATGCGGTTCAGCCCGAGATAGCATTCAGCCACCGATTGCGACAGTGCGCTGGCATGTAAGTCTGCGGCCTGCTTGATGATCGCCACATTACGCAGCAGCCAGGCGGGCATAATCACCCAGCCCAAACGCAGGCCAGGAGCCAGAATTTTAGAGAAGGTCGAGGTGTAAATGACGTTCTCAGCGTGGCCGTTAATCTCATGCGCCAACTGATACAGCGTTGGCTGGCGTTCATCAGTAAACCGCAGCTCGCCATAAGGGTCATCTTCAATGATCAGGAAGTGGTGTTCCGCCGCCAGTGTCACCAGTTGTTCGCGACGGGCGCGGCTCAGCGTCACGCCGCTCGGGTTGCCAAAGGTCGGCACCAGATAAACGCCTTTAATTTTTTGCGTTTGCAACAGTTCAGCCAGTTGGTCCACCAGCATGCCGTCAGCATCTGACCCGACCGTCACCATTTTCGCTTCAGCCAGTTCCAACGTTTGCAGCGCCGCCAGATAGGTTGGGCTTTCCACGACAATCACATCACCCGGATTGACCACCGCGCGCATCACCAGATCCAACGCCTGCTGGGAGCCGGCGGTGACGACGATATCTTCCGCGCTGGCCAGTACGCCGCGCCCGGCACACAATTCAACAATGCCCTGACGCAACGTGTGGCTGCCTTCGGTCAAACCATACTGAAAAGCGTGTTCAGGCTGTTCGGTGATGGCCATTTGCGTCGCCAGCCTTAGCCCCTCGAAATCGAATAATGCCGCCGAAGGAATACCACCCGCCAGTGAAATAACGCCTTCCATTTTGCTTTGTTTCAGTAACTCCCGGATGGCCGAACTCTTGATCCGGGCCATGCGGTTGGCGAGTAAACCCTCTGTATTCATTACGGCTCCAAATGATGCGTAAAATTTAATGAAATGTTAATGGCAGTAATTTAAAGCAAAAATAAAAACCGCCAAGCGCCAGCCGTGCGGTTTTTTAAATGATAACGGTTTGCGGCTGATTATCGCCGGGTTTTATGCCCCAAGATAGGCACTGCGCACGGCTTCATTCGCCAGCAGCGCCGCTCCCGTGTCTTCCAGCACCACATGGCCGTTTTCCAACACATAGCCACGGTCGGCCAGTTTCAGCGCCTGGTTGGCGTTCTGCTCGACCAGGAAGATAGTCATGCCCTCTTCGCGCAGTTGCTGGATAGTGTCGAAAATCTGCTGGATGATGATCGGCGCCAGACCCAGCGACGGCTCGTCGAGCAGCAACAGGCGCGGCTGGCTCATCAGCGCACGGCCAATCGCCAGCATCTGCTGTTCACCACCAGACATGGTGCCGGAGCGCTGAGCACGGCGCTCTTTCAGCCGCGGGAAAAGCTCAAAAACCTTCACCAGCCGCGTCTGATACTGGTCGCGGGTAGCGAAGAAGCCGCCCATCGCCAGATTTTCTTCCACCGTCATGCGCGAGAATACCCGTCGGCCTTCCGGCACAATCGCGATATCGCCGCGCATGATTTTCGCCGTCGGCCACTGCGTGATGTCCTGGTTTTCGAACAGAATCGAGCCGTGGGAGGCGCGCGGTTCGCCGCATAAGCTGCCGAGCAACGTGGTTTTACCCGCGCCGTTCGCGCCGATAAGCGTAACGATTTCGCCTTTGTTGATGTGCAGGCTGACCTCGTGCAGTGCCTGAATTTTGCCGTAGTGGGCGGATACCTGATTGAATGACAACATCGTGTTCTGTCCCTTAGCCTTCACCCAAATACGCACGGATCACGTCAGGATTGTTACGAATTTCAGCCGGAGTGCCCTGCGCCAGCGGCGTGCCCTGATTTACCACGTAGATGCGGTCCGAAATGCCCATCACCAGTTTCATGTCGTGCTCAATCAGCAACACGGAAACGTTGTGCTGGTTACGCAGTTCGGCAATCAGCTGATTCAGCTCTTCGGTTTCGCGCGGGTTCAGACCGGCAGCGGGCTCATCGAGCATCAGAATTTCAGGCCGGGTGACCATGCAGCGCACAATCTCCAGACGGCGCTGCTGGCCGTAAGCCAGATTGCCCGCCTGACGGTTGGCCAGTTCGAGCAAACCGACGCGTTCGAGCCAGTCGGCGGCGCGGTCCAGGGCGTCAGCTTCAGCGCGGCGAAAACCCGGCGTTTTGAAAAGCCCTGCCAGGACGCCACTTTTCAGATGCTGATGCTGTGCCACCAGCAGGTTTTCGATCACCGTCATTTCGCGAAACAGGCGCACGTGCTGGAAAGTACGCACCATGCCCATACGGGCGATTTTCTGCCCCGGCAACCCTTCGAGATGCTGATCGCGTAGTTTGATGGTGCCGCCGCTCGGCTTATAGAAGCCGGTCAGACAGTTAAATACCGTGGTTTTACCGGCGCCGTTCGGGCCGATCAATGAAACGATTTCGCCCTGATTGAGGTTCAGTGCCACATTGTTGACCGCCAGCAGGCCGCCAAAACGCATCATCAGACCTTCAACGGTTAACAGAGGTTGCGTACTCATGCCTGTTCCCCCTGATCGGCGATCTGTTTCTTCGAAAGCTTCAGTTTAAGCTGCACACGTTTCATCGGCAGTAAGCCCTGCGGACGCCAAATCATCATCAATACCATCAGCGCACCGAGCAGTAACATGCTGTATTCATTCAGATCACGCATCAGCTCGCGGGAAACCACCAGCAGGATCGCCGCCAGGATCACCGCAAACTGCGAACCCATCCCACCCAGTACGACAATCGCCAGCACAAAGGCGGATTCAACAAAGGTAAAGGATTCCGGGCTGACAAAACCCTGACGTGCCGCGAACAGCGTACCGGCGAAACCGGCAAAAGCGGCGCTGATGGTGAACGCGGTCAGTTTGATGCGGGTCGGGTTCAGGCCCAGCGAGCGGCAGGCGATTTCATCCTCGCGCAAAGCTTCCCACGCCCTTCCCAGCGGCATACGCAGCAGGCGGTTGATGATGAACAGCGTGGCAATCACCAGCAGCAGCGCCACCATGTACAGGAAGATAATGCGGTCGCCGGGATCGTAGTTGAGGCCGAAGAAGTGGCTGAAGGTATCCCAGCCGCCGTCGCGCGGCGTGCGGCTGAACTCCAGCCCAAACAAGGTCGGTTTAGGGATCTGGCTGATACCGTTCGGACCACCGGTAATTTCGGTGTTGTTAAGCAGCAAAATACGCACGATCTCGCCGAAGCCAAGGGTCACGATGGCGAGATAGTCACCCCGCAGACGCAGCACCGGGAAACCGAGCAGGAAGCCAAACGCGGCAGACACCAGACCAGCCAGTGGCAGAGCTTCCCAGAAACCTAATCCGTAATAGTGGTTGAGCAACGCGTAGGTGTAAGCGCCGATGGCATAGAAGCCGCCGTAACCTAACACCAGAAGGCCTGAGAGCCCCACCACGACGTTCAGACCAAGGCCGAGCATGATGTAGATGAGTGTCAGCGTGGCGATGTCCACGGTACCGCGAGAGACGATAAACGGCCAGGCGATGGCGGCGATGATCATCACCAACGCCAGCAGTTTCTGTTTCGGCGTCGAACCGTCAAAACTTGGCAGTACCCAGCTCGGACCGGAGAGCTTCTTCAGTCCGTTGCTCATCATTGGGCGGAACAGCTGGAACACAAACACAATGGCGCAGCCGATGCCGATCCACATCCAGCGCACTTCACCGGCACCGTTGACCACCAGTTTCGTGCCATCGAGACCCAATTGCAGGCCCATGATGAACGAGGCAAGCACCAGTAATACAAAGGCCGATAACAGGGCATTGAACAGATTGAGGCGCTTCATACTTTCTCAACCTCTGGACGACCCAGGATCCCGGTCGGTAAGACCAGCAGTACCACAATCAGCAGCGCGAAGGAGACCACGTCTTTGTATTCGGTGCTGAGATAGGCCGAGGTAAGTGCTTCGGCAACCCCTAAAATCAGCCCGCCAATCATCGCGCCTGGAATACTGCCGATACCACCGAGAACAGCGGCGGTGAAAGCTTTCATCCCGGCCATAAAGCCGATGTACGGGTTGATAACACCGTAGAACTGGCCAAGCAATACGCCCGCCACGGCGGCCATTAAGGCGCCAATGACGAAGGTCAGGGAGATCACGCGGTCAGTGCTGATCCCCAGCAGACTGGCCATTTTCAGGTCTTCAGCGCAGGCACGACAGGCGCGGCCCATGCGGGAATAGCGGATGAACAACGTCAGCGCCAGCATCGCTACAAAGGTGACGATCCAGATAATCAGCTGCATGGTGGAAATGGTTGCCGCAAAACCGTTGGCCACGCCGAGCGTCCACTGGCCGGTGACCAGACTTGGCAGCGCTAAATCGCGCGAGCCCTGGGTCAGGCTGACGTAGTTTTGCAGGAATATCGACATCCCGATGGCGGAAATCAGCGCAATCAGGCGCTTGGAGTTGCGCACTGGCTTGTATGCCACGCGCTCAATGCTCCAGCCATAGGCGCTGGAAATGACAATCGCGGCAATGAATCCGGCACCGATCAGCAACCAGCTGGCATCGATACCCATCATCATCAGGGCCGCAATCACAATAAAGGAGACATAGCTGCCGATCATATACACCTCGCCGTGGGCGAAGTTGATCATGCCGATAATGCCGTAAACCATGGTGTAACCGATGGCAATCAGCGCATAGGTACTGCCCAACGTCACGCCGTTGAACATCTGCTGAAGGAAATATAAGAACTGCTCTGACATACCCTATCCTTTTACATCAAGGGGGTTGAATACGGTGCTGCGATCCCCGCTTTGCATCTATCCGATGCAAAGCGGAGTACTGCGTTGTTCTACTTTGGATGCCCAAAATCATTCTGGTTGCAGCCAACACCCTGCAACCTGAAGGATGCAGGGCATTTATTTGATTGGGGTAGACGTGCCGTCTTTATGCCACTCGAAGATACCGAATTCGAAGCCTTTCAGGTCACCCTTCGCATCCCAACTCAGTGGCCCCATGACCGTATTCACCGGTTCGGCTTTCAGGTTTTTGGCGATATCTGCCGGTTCCATGCTGCCGCTGCGTTCCATGCCAGTGGTCAGCGCCTGCAACGCGGCGTAGGTGGTCCAGACGAACGGACCGGTTGGATCCAGTTTCTTGGCTTTCAGCGCATCAACGATAGGCTGGTTAGCCGGAACCTGGTCGTAGCGTTTTGGCAGGGTCACCAGCATGCCTTCAGACGCATCACCGGCAATGTTCGACAGTGAAGAGTTGCCCACGCCCTCAGGACCCATAAATTTAGCATTCAGACCGGCTTGTTTCGCCTGGCGCAGGATCTGGCCCATTTCCGGGTAGTAGCCACCGAAATAAACGAAGTCCACGTTGTCTTTTTTCAGGCGCGCCACCAGCGTGGAGAAATCTTTGTCGCCTGCAGTGATGCCTTCAAACAGCACCACATTGCCGCCGTTTTTCTTCAGGCTGTCTTGAACGGAACGCGCCAGACCTTCGCCGTATTGCTGTTTATCATGCACGACGGCAATGCGTTTAGGTTTGATGGTATCGAGGATGTATTTTGCGGCAGTCGGGCCTTGGTCAGAATCCAGGCCGGTGGTGCGCATCACCATTTTGTAACCACGGGTGGTCAGGTCAGCGTTGGTCGCTGCTGGCGTGATCATCAGTATGCCTTCGTCTTCATAGATGTCAGACGCAGGCTGGGTAGAAGAAGAGCACAGGTGGCCAATCACGTAACGGATGCCGTCGTTGATCACTTTGTTTGCTACGGCGACCGCTTGTTTCGGGTCACAGGCATCATCGTATTCAACGCCAACCAGTTTGTCGCCTTTCACACCACCTTTAGCATTGATGTCAGCGATGGCCTGTTTGGCACCCGTGAACTCCATGTCGCCGTATTGGGCAACCGGACCTGACATGGCACCGACGATGGCCACTTTGATATCTTTTGCGACTGCTGCATGGCTCATGGCTAAAGCGATACATCCTGCCAACCAGATCTTGCCCGTTGTTACTTTCATCCTGATACCCCATTTGTCTGTGATGTGTATGTTGTTTTGCGCCTGCTTAAAACATCATCACTTAAGAATTTTACTATAAGTAATAACGTCTTAGCGGCTTATAGGGTCTTATTTTTAAATAAGACTTTATTTTTCATATCATTAAACAGGAATATTCTGCTGCAAATCAAATGAGCCAATCAGAAACAAGAGGTGTAAACAGAATTTTATTTGGGTGTTAACTCGGTGTTTTGATGAGCAGTCAGCTGTTAACGCTGGCTTTATCAATTAAAGCCAACATTTATCGCTTATAGCGGGATCGCCGAAAAAGTTTTCAACCTGTTACTGTACAAAAAAAGTTACGCCCCTGTTTTCAGGCTATTCGCTATACTGGTCGCCTGATTTTTCTGAAACCTCATGCCATGAAATTAACCATTCAAAGACTCACTTCACTCAGCACCCAGGACCTGATCGATCTGGCAAAAATCTGGCCGGGTCAGACCCCGGCTGACTGGCAAGCCACGCTTGCAGGTGATCGGGCATTATTCGCCGCCGTATTTAACGAACGTATTCTTGGGGCAGTAAAAATCGCACTGAGCGGAGACTCGGCCCAACTGAGCGATTTACTGGTGCGCGAAGTCACTCGCCGTCGGGGGGTCGGGCTGTATCTGCTGGAAGACTTGCAGGCGCAACTGCCGCAGGTGAAACGCTGGGAGATGAAAGCGGAGCCGGAGGCTGTGCTGGATGCGTTTATGCCGGCTTGTGGATTTCGCAAAATTGCGGGTGGCTGGGAAAGACAGCCCTGAATTTCTGGCATAAAAAAAGCGACCCGAAGGTCGCTTTTTTACTTTGGAAACACCGTATTATCAGGCTTCAATCGCCAGGCGGAGTTTCTTCATGGCGTTCTTTTCTAACTGACGAACACGCTCTGCGGAGACGCCGTACTTGTCGGCCAGCTCCTGCAAGGTGGATTTGTTGTCATCGTCCAGCCAGCGGGCGCGGATGATATCCTGGCTGCGCTCATCCAAACCTTCCATTGCATAAGAGAGTTTGTCCGTCGCGTCTTTATCCCAGTTATCTTCTTCAATACTTTCTGCAAAGTCTGAACTCTTGTCTTGCAGATAAAGCATCGGTGCCATGGCTGCGCCATCACGTGGTTCGTCGTCCGGGGTTGGGTCAAACGTCATGTCCTGTGCGGCCATGCGTGATTCCATCTCCAGAACGTCTTTGCTGGTCACACCCAGTTCACGGGCAACGTGCTCAACTTCGTCGTGGCTGAACCAACCCAGACGCTGTTTGTTTTTACGCAGGTTGAAGAACAACTTGCGTTGCGCTTTGGTGGTCGCGACTTTCACGATGCGCCAGTTACGCAGCACATATTCGTGAATTTCCGCTTTAATCCAATGCACCGCAAAGGAAACCAGACGCACACCGACTTCAGGATTGAAGCGGCGTACCGCTTTCATCAGGCCGATGTTGCCTTCCTGGATAAGGTCAGCCTGTGGCAGACCATAGCCTGAATAGTTGCGGGCAATGTGAGCAACAAAGCGCAGGTGAGACAAGATCAGATGTTTCGCTGCCTCCAGATCACCGTCGTAATGCAGCCGTTCAGCCAGCGCCCTTTCTTCCTCTGCGGTGAGCATAGGATAAGTATTGGCTGCCCGAATGTAGGCTTCCAGACTACCTTGGGGAACTAATGCTAAAGTTTGCATTTCTTTGGTCATTCAAAGCCTCTCATGTATGACGTCATGTAGGTTTTATACTGCGTTGCTGCGGAGTGAATACCGCTTCGCCTTCGTGGCGCACAAACAAAACAACGCAGAGCCCTTCATCGTTTACTGCTTTATTACTGAATTCTTTTCTGCCCAATGCTTCAGCGTACCGGCTCATACTTTTGCCGTTTTTTCGACCGCGAATTTTACATAAAGTTCATTATTCAATGCAAGAGCCTAGCGACTTTATGTGACGATCAGGCTACCAGATAGGGAATTTGTGCTTTCGGGGAAGAA
>Ga0209888_1000867_pt1 | contig 11365 bp, 11 predicted proteins | sample OrgsoiDNA_201059_FD_185807 | JGI IMG/M metagenome (GOLD analysis project Ga0209888, IMG submission 185807) | Permafrost soil microbial communities from the Arctic, to analyse light accelerated degradation of dissolved organic matter (DOM) -... | ecosystem: Environmental > Terrestrial > Soil >...
GGAGACACGGCTCCATTGTTCGTCGGTGAATGTGTGGCGGGCTTGGGTCATTGGCGAACGCTCCTGGCAAAGAGCCATTGTCCCACGCTTTTATTTTTTGCGTGTTGCCATTTGCTAACAGCCCCTAATCCGGATAGCCGTGATTTTTCAGCGCGATTTGCAACGCGGTCTCGCCCTTTTGGAATCGTCCGTGGAATGCGGCTTTTTGCCCCTCCGGCTTGTCCAGCAAAATTTTGAGCCTACGCGACTCATATAGGTTTAGCGCGTTGTTGATCGCAAAAAACGTTTTTTGATCGAAAAGGGGCTCTTGCGCTTGTGGCGCGTTCTTCACAATTTTTTCTTGCCGTGTTTTTTGTCGCATTTTCGCCTCTTCAACAAGAAAGCCCGCGAACCGCGAGCTCTTTGGCCATGCCATTGCCGACCGATCAGGCTTTATTGCGCCACTTTTTTCGAATCTCGGAACCGGCGCTCACCGCCGCGGCCGCGAGCGCCGCCACTGTCGCGGCTTCCAAAACATCGGCAATCACGCGTTCAGCCGGCGTTTGCGGATCTTGGTTGTCTTGGTCCTGCTCGCCGTCCCCGACATTCGTCGAATAGTAGACATGGCCTGAGCCACCGCTCGAGCGATTTTCATTGTTGGAGCCGCCACTGTCGCCCTCTCCGCCGCCGCCCTCCGGGTGCATTCCGCCGGAAAAGGCCTCGCTGTGCGCCCCAAAAGAAGCATGGCCGCCGGAGGCGTGGGCTCCTCCGCGCGCGAAAGCAGATTGCGCCGGCGCCAGCGTCGCGAGGACAACGAGAGCCGCGAAGGCGCGCAGAGTGGTTTTGTTCGACATGATCTTCATCCTTCCTATGCCGCGCGATTGACGCGCTGACGGTTTTTCAATTTTTGCGGGCTCTCAGCCCATTCGCGCGCCAGCCTTCTTGCTCGATTGCTTGATCGCCAGCGAACGGCGCGCTTCTCGCAGGGCTTGCAAGCCGCCCAGGCTTCCTGTGGCCAATTTTGGCGCCATTTTCAGCAATGCCGCGCCCAACAGCAATCCCCCCAAAATTTTAGCGGCCAACGCGGCGTAGTCGCCCGGCTGGGGAAATGCCTCGCCCGCGGGGCTTGCGACAAAACTCACTTCCACGGTTTTGCCAACCAGGTGCGCCCCGAAGGTGCGAATGTTCACGGCTTTTTCCGACGGAGGAAACAGCGCCACATTGGCCCCATTCAGCGCCGTTTTCACCACGATTTTCGCTGAATTGTCGTATTGGGTTTGATCTGCCTTCATTTTGAGCGGCGCCATTTGGCCTGCGCGCCATAAAGAGAAATGCACGGCCTTCACGCCTTGGTGCGGCTCCACCACGAAATCCCTGTGCGATCGCGTCGCCAGAGTTTCCGTGACGTCCACGCGCAGCTCCAAGGTCGGGTCGACCGTGGGCGAACCATTGGCTGCGCAGGCGAAGCTGGCGGCGGAGAGAAGCGCCAGGCCCGCGAAGGCAGAGAGGGCGCGCGATGAATTTGCTCGAGTCATGCGAATTCCTTGGCAAGGCTTGACGTTCAGTCGGTCGCGCAGGTCGCGCGGCAATGCTTTATTTTATTCTTTTTGGTCGGCCCTGTCTCGCCCCATTGAAAAAACGTCTTTTTTCGGCCCAACGGCGCAGAATTTTTTCTCGCCGTCTGGCATGGGCATCAGACGCGTCAGAGCCTCATGGCGGACTTTTGCTGCGCTTTTTTTGATTCTGGCTCCTCGCCGGGAGCGACGCTTTGGGCGATCACCGCGGCGAGCTGTTCCCGTTCGCGCTCGGCTTGCGCTTCTGACGCCACTTGCCGGCCCCCGCCCTTCAGGCTTTTGAGTTTGAGCAACGGCGTCGGGTCAATGTCCAGGCCGTTGGCCCCCAAAGCCCGCCAACGCCGAGCGGCGACGACTTTATTTTCAGTCAACGCCGCCGCCAAATCGCTTGCCGGATAATCCCGGGCGATGATCCAGGCTTGCGCGGCGCGGTCGGCCACGTCCAAAGCGTCGGCGCAGCTCATGGCTCGATCCGCGATGCTCGCGCAGGAGCCCGGCGATTTCAAATAAACGCGCGCGGCTTTCCAGCCAGCGCGAATCGCGCCAACGATCACCTCTTGCATTCCCGGAATCTCCATGACGCCAGAGCGCCCGAGAACGCTCAGGGCGGGCTTCGCGCCATCGCCATTCACCGCGCTGCACCACATGGCTTGAAAGGAGCCCACTGTGGGCGTCCCCGATCGCAGCGCCATCAGGGCGCAAGCCCACGGCTCTTTTTGAAGAAGCGATTCGCCGGGGCTCGATCGTTCGTCCAGCACCGCGAACGCCAAGGCGCCAATGGGGCCCAACGCCATCCCGCCGCCGTCTCCCGCGCGGCCCAAATCGTATTGCGCGGCGCGGCGGATGAATGCCGGATTTCCCAGCGTGCTCTGCCAGCGCCACCTGGCTTGCTCCGCCATGGCCTTTTCGGAGTCGTTCAATGCCGCATGAACCGCCAGCACCGTCCGATATGCCCAAATTGCCAAATCGTCATGCCCGGTGTTCCAAGCTCTCGACGGCCAATCCCGAGCCAAGTCTTCCATGAAGCCTGCTCTGTCGGTTATCAAGCGCGTTTGCGCCGCATCGAGCGCGGCTTGCTCGTGTTCACTGCTTTTGGCGATCTTGGACGGTTTCCCAGTGACCCACTCCACAAGCGCCCGGGTGCAAGTCTCCGCTCGATCCTTGCATTTTTGGACCTCTTCGCTTTCTCGCACAATGACGGGCTTTGTCCACTCCGCGCCATAGGCGAAAGGCTTTGGGCTTTCGGCCCAGCGAATCCACTCCAACGCGGGCCCTGGATCCGTGAACACCGCGTTCGCGGGCTCAACGACCGCCAAAGAACTTGCAGGCCCGTTGATTAGCGCGCTGACGAGCTTTTTTCTGGTTGTGGCGTTTGCGGGCGACGGTGGTTTCGGCATGGGAGGAACAAGCGACAATGAGGGATCGAGGTTTTCTTTTTCGCGTCGCAACGCTCCGCGGCCATGCTTCATTCTCTCGCGTTTGCGTTGAGGTGTCAAAGGCGAGAAGGCTTGTCGGGAAAGCAAACGTTGCCCGGGCCGCTGGGCGAGCGCTTCCGTGAAACGAAAATGGGGTTTTCCTCGCGAAACACGTCGCGTCTGTGCGCTTTTGCAACAGCCCCGCCGGCATTCGTCCGGAACGCCGCGGCGGTGTTAGAATAGGGCAGGTCGCCACCGATGCGCGCCCTCCATTTCGTTCCGTCTTTTTCACTCCGAGATCGCCATGCCGCAAGCTCAGACGCCACTTTCTTCCAACCAAGCGCATATTCTTGACGTGGCGTCGAACGGGAACGGACGTGAGGTCGCTCGCCTTCTGGGCGTTTCAGGAAACGCTAATTTTTGCGACGAGGCCGGGGAGACCCCGCTGATGCATTCCATCGGCGCGCCGGAGCCCCATGACGACGGCCGCACGGTCCAGCTCACGGCGTTTGAAGTTCTTTTGCCCCGATCGGATCTGGCTGCGCGCAATGTCGCGGGTGCCGACGCGCTCATGTTCGCGGCGCGCGCGGGGGACATCTCGGCGATTCGCGCGCTGCTGCCGCGCTCAAACCTATCCAACAGGGCCAACAATGGTTTTTCCGCGTTGCATTTTGCCGTTGAAGCAGGGAAATTCGAGGCCGTGGAGCTGCTGGCCTCCCTTTTTCCCGTCGACGACCGAGATTGGCGCGGAAAAACGCCTTTGCATATGACGATTTCCGCTCGATCGAAAGAACGTTTCATTTTCGATCTCCTTTTTCCGCTCTCAAATCCGCTCATTGCGGACAACGATGGCCAAACGCCCTTGATGAGCGCCGCCGCGGCCCTCGACCAACACTTTTTTGGGCGGCTTTTGGCGGTGTCCGACGTGCGCCAGACCGACGCCCATGGGAACACGGTGTTGCATGTCGCGGCGCAAAACAACTCGGTCTGGGCCATCAAGCGCCTCTTGCCGCTTTGCGACGCGAACGCGCTCAACCACCTGGGGAGAAACGCCTTGATGGTCGCGGCTTCTTTCGCGGCCGCGGAGGCCGCGGAGATTCTTTTTGCCGCCCCTGATGCGCGCCATATTGACCACGAGGGCAATGACGCGTTGATTCTTGCGTTCAAGGCTCTTGGCCAAGGCAGCAGTCCGCCGCGTGAAAAAGTGGAAAAAATCGCCGCTTTTTTGGCTCCCGCCTCCAATCCCGGAACCCGCAACGCGCAGGGCGAACAAGCCCTTTCGTTGGCCTTCGCCGCGGGAATGGGCTCTATTTTTTCCGTGGTTTTTTCGCGCGCAAATGACGCCGAATTTGAGTCTCTGGCCCGCAGCGCTCTGCTTTTCGCCGTTGGCCCGGCTGCGGGAGCGCGGTTTGAGGCCTATTTGCTGAACCAAGAAACTCGCGCCGAAACGCAAAGCGCAGCCCCCGCAACCCCCGCGCCGCAGAAACGCCCCCGCTCGCTCTGACGCGCGCTTTTGAATCGCACTTGAGGCTTCCGTCATGTTCAGCAACCTTTTCCTCCACGCCCCCGACGAGCAGCTCGCGCGACACCGCGCGGCGGTGCTTCGGGCGGCGGCGTCTTGCAGCCTGGCGGCCCTTCGCGAGGAGCTGGGCGAAAATGGCGCCGCGGATTTCTGCGATGAAAAAGGCCGCACGCCCTTGATGCTCGCGGCGGCCGCGCGTTTCATTGAAACCGGTGGCGCGGATCGCGTCGGCGCCACCGGCTCAGGGCTCACGCCAGAAACCGCTCATGTCTTTGGCGGCGGCAATTTCGGGAGCCTTCTGGCGGATTCGTCGCTTGAAAAATCGGGAAAAGCCCAATCCTCCTTCGAAGAGCGTCGTCTCGCGACGCTTGACTTTTTGATTCCTCGCTTGAACGCCAAAGCGCGCGACCACGAAGGACGCGATGCCTTGGCCGAAGCGGTCGCGAATGAAAATCCGGAGGCCGTCCGCAAGCTCCTGCCGGTCTCCGACCCAAAGGGCCTGCTCAATCACGGCGCCAACGCGTTGATGCTCGCGACGATGCACGACAACATCGAGATCATGGCGACGCTGGCTCCGGCGTTCGATTTGCGCGCGCAAGACGACGAGGGCAACACCGCCCTTATGCACGCCGTCCACGAAAGCAACACCCAATTGCTTGACTTTTTGCTTCCCATCAGCGATTTGACGCAAAAAAACTCCGCGGGCGAAACGGCGTTTTTGATGGCCGCGGCCTATGGAGAAAAACCGTTGCGCGCGCTTTTGCCTCACGCCAATCTTGCCGACCGCGACAACGCGGGCCAAGACGCCTTGATGCTGGCCGCGAGAAGCGGCGGCGCGCAAGCGGTTAAAATTCTTTTGCCCTTGTGCGACCCGCGGGCGCAAGACCATCGCGGCAACACGGCGCTCATGCACGCGGCGACCCGCTCACCGGTCGCGATCGCCCGCCTTCTTTTGCCGGTCAGCGACCCGATGGCGACCAATGCGGACGGAAACGACGCCTTGATGCTGGCCACGCTGGTGAAAGACGCGGACACCACGGCGCTTCTGGCCCCCGTCAGCTCGGTCTTTCGCGTCAACGGACAAGGAGAGACGGGCGCGAGCTTGTTGGCTCAGAATGGCTTTTTCGGGACGTTGGGCGGCCTTTTCGCCCGCGCCTCCGACCAAGAGACGGAACTGTTGCTGCTGGCCACGGCGCGCGCCTTGAATCCGTCGATCGCCTCGCGATTGGAGTCCTTTTTTTTGGCGCAGGAAATGAAACGCCACCAGGCGCCCATCGCGACGCCGGCGGTCGGCCTCTCCGTTGCCGACCAAGCCACGCCGATCCGCTCAGAGAACGTGCTCGGCGACACGCCAGAAGAACCGGCTGCCGCTTCGAATCCCGCCCCCAACTCCCGCCGCCCACGGGCGTTGTGAGCAGGGGCAGATTCAACGCGAGCGCTTTTTCGCCCTTTTCGAAGACTCTTTCCAAGCGTTTGGCGCATCCATTTCCGGCCTGCCCCTGCCTAGGCCCTCGTTGCGCGATCTTCCTTCCCGCAAAAAAACGCGCTAAAATGAATGTCCGGCGAGCGTCTCGCGGCCCTTTGCCTTTTATGGCGTTGACGCGCTCCCAGCCTTCCTTTTGAAGCCTCCCATGCCCTCCTCCAAAAAAACGCTTTCCCAATCCGACCAAGCCCTCTTCGACGCCATCGAAACGCTGGACATCGTGGCGTTTTGCCGCCGCTTTGACGGCGTTCGGTCGGCGAGCTTGCGCGACCCATTCCATAAGGACCGCACGCCGCTCATGGCGCTGGCGTTTGACCAGATTCGCGGAGAATTCACGAGCTCGCGGCACAAAACCCTTTTCCATTCTTTTCTGAAGCGATTGCTCCCGGTGTCGGATGTCAACGCGCGCGACGCGGACGGCTGCACGCCGCTGCTGGCCGCTGTTTTGGGCAAAAATATTTGGGCGATCAACGCTCTGGCTCCGCTTTCAGACTTGTCCGCCAGGGTTCCTTCATCGGGCATGACGCCCCTGATGGTGGCCGCCATGGGCGGCGACGCCGAGGTTGTGAAGGCCATTTTGCCCTTTTCCGACCCTGCGGCCAAAGACGATGACGGATGGACGGCGCTTCTCGCCGCGGCCGTTCGCGGCGACGTGGAATGCCTTCGGCTCCTCATCCCCGTCAGCGACGCCAACGCCGCGAACCAGCAAGGCAGCACGCCCTTGATGGAGTGCGCCATGCGCGGGCGGACTGAGGCCGCGCGCTTGCTGTTGCCGCATTCGGATGTCTCTCTTGTGGACGGCGACGGCAAAACGGCGTTCATGCATGCGATTTCTGGGCGCAACGATGAGTGCGTTGAATTGTTCGAGTCGGCCGCGTTGAACTCTCTCGACGGCGAAGGCCGCACGCCGCTCATGCGCGCCGCCATGGAATGCTCGCGCGCAGTCGGCCTGGCCCTTTTGCCCCGCTCCAACCCGAACGCCGTCGACCGCGACGGCAACACCGCGCTCATGCTGAGCCTTCTTCACGCCCCCAACGAAGAATTCGCCCTGAAGTTGTCCAAAGTGACCAATCCAAAAATCATCAACCACAATGGAGACACCGCCCTTGCGCTGGCCGGCGACCTTCAGATGTGGAAATTGGCTGATTTTTTGGCGCCGTCTTCCACTGACGCCGAGTTTGAATCGATGCTCCTCGCGCTCGCTGAATCGGCGGGGCCTGCGATCGCCGCCCGCTTGGAAAGCCTTCTTTTGCGCCAGGCGATGTCTGACGCCCAAATTCCCCGGAAAACAGAACAATCGGCGCAAACGCCGCCTTCACGCGCACGGAAGTCTTTGTGACTTCCGCAACCCAAAGCAATCCGATCTTCTCGCCCCGGCGCGCCAATGAACAACCGACCTTTTGGAAAAATTGACATGCCCGTCCAAAACAACGCTCTGGCCTTGCGCAAGCGATTTTCTCGCGCCGAACTTTCCCAGGCCATTGACCAAGAAAAGGTGGAGCAAGTGCGGGAGATGCTGCGCTTGGGCGCTGACGCGAACGAGAGCAGCCCATTTGGCCGCACGCATTTGATGGCCGCGGCGTCGCGCGGCAACGTTCAGGTGATCCAAGCCCTGCTGCCTTTTTCTGACGCAACGCTATGCGATCCGTCTGGCAAAACCGCCTTGTGGCATGCGTTGGCCACCGGACGCTTTGAGGCGGCCCAATTGCTGGCGGCCCATAGCGACCCGACGAAAAAAACCTCTTGGAATCGAACGACGTTGATGGAGGCCGCGAGCTCGGGCAACGCCCAAAGCGTCGCTTGGCTGCTCCCGTTGTCGAACGCGAAAGACCAAGACCACATGGGATACACCGCGCTGATGATGCCCTTTGGCGATGGCCGCGCCGATGAGTTGGAATGCGTGCGGCTGCTCTTGCCCGTGTCCGATCCCCTGGCTCGAAACCAGGATGGCTGGACCGCTCTGCACTGCGCGGCGGAACTCGGCCGCTTGGAGGCCGCCCGCCTGCTGGCCCCCGTCAGCGACCTGGACGCGCGCTGCAACAAAGGGAACACGCCTCGCGACATGGCGATTCGCGAAGGCTATCCCGAATTTGCCCGTTTTTTGGAGCAGGAAAAGGCTCGCCAAGAGAGCGCGGCTTTGGCTGGCGTCGTCGAGGACGCCACGCCAAAGGGATTGGCGCATGCAGAAAGCGAAGAACAAGCGAGCAGTCGCCGCATCAAGCCGCGCGCGCTTTGATTGCGCCCTGGCGGGGCGCCCCCTCTCGATCGACCGCCATCAGTCCCGCAACGCGCGCCGCGGACCTTTTCATGGCCGCAAAAAAAGGCCGCGCGACGCGACCTTTTTTATTTTGAAGCGTTGAGCGCGTGTCGCCGCCTCAGCCCGAAAAAAAGTAGCGGACGAGGTGAAAAAAGATCGGGGCCGCGAAGCACAGCGAGTCGATCCGATCCAACACGCCGCCGTGCCCTTCGATCATGCTGCCCCAGTCCTTGGCTCCCAGGCTTCGCTTGGTGGCCGACAACACGTATCCGCCCAAAAACCCGCAAACCACGAGCAGATAGCTGAACAAGGCCGCCTGCCACGGCGTGAAGGGCGTGACCCACCAAAGCGAGGTGCCCACGCCAATGGCGAGGAGCCCTCCGCCCAGCAAGCCCTCCACCGTTTTTGACGGGCTCACCAACGGCGAGAGCTTGCGCTTGCCGATGAGCTTGCCGCAGACGTATTGCAGCACGTCCGACAACTGCACGACCGCGACCATCCAAAACAGCAAGAGCGCGCCTTGGCCCTTGTATCCAGGAATATCCAAGAGCATCAAAGCCGGCGCGTGGCTCACGCAGAACACGCACAGCAACACGCCCCACTGAATTTTCGCGCATCGCTCCAAAAAGCGCGTGGTGTCCTCGGCCATGGAGGCTGAAATCGCCAGCAGCGCAAAGCCATAGACGGGAATGAAAACGGCGAACATGCCATACCAGTGGCTCCCAATGAGCCAATACTGAACGGGGATCAGGACAAAGAACGCGAAAGCCAGCGGGCGATGGTCCCCCAGCCGCGTGGGCGTGAGCGAAATGAACTCGCGCAGCGCGAAAAACGACGAAAAGGCGAAAATCGTCAGGGTGGCCCAAGGCCCCAGGAAGAAGCCCAGGCCCAGCACCGCGACCATGCCCCACCAGGCGCGCACGCGGGCGTTCAGGTTTTGCACGGTCGCGCGCCCTTTCTCCTCCTTGACCGTGGAGGCCAAAATGGCGCCCAAAACGCTCGCGATCACCAAAATGGCGACCACTCCGCCCATCAGGCAGAAGAATTTGTCGTGCGGGGACAAGTGGCTCAGACTCATGGCAAAACCTCAAAAGGGAAAGCGGGCAAACAAATTGGGGGCCTCAACAAGCCGGCTCGTCAGGAGGAGCTCGAAACGCTCGTGGCCGTGATGTCCGGATTCAGCGTTTTCGCGTCGCGGGCGTCCGGCAGGGCCGCCGCGCCGTCTTCAAGCAAGGGAGGCGCCACCAGGTGCACGACAGCGTCTCTGGCTCGGGACAAAAAGGCCTCTTTGGGCTCATTCAGACGGCGATCCAACGGCGCGCCGAATCGCACGGAGCAGGTGATGGGCACCGGATACCAGGTGCCCTTGGGCATCGCGCGGTGCGGGTTTTCCAGATAAATCGGGACGAGCTCTGCGCTCGGGAAGCGCTGCGCCAAGTTATACAGGCCGCTTTTGAAGGCGCCCGGCAGCGATTGCGCGCCGCGCGTGCCTTCGGGGAAAATGATCAGGGACTCGCCGGCTTCCAACGCCGCGCACAGGGGCGCCAGGCGATCGACCGGAGGCTGCCCTGGATCGGCCGCCTTCTCGCGATCGACAAACACCGCATTGAAGCCATTCATGGCGATCAGGCGCTGCGCGGGCTTTTTGCCCCAATAATCAAGAGCCGCCACCGTGCGCGTGCATCGGCGCAACCGCGGGGGCAAGGCCGCCCAAATCACGAGCGTGTCCATGTGGCTGGTGTGGTTCGCGAAATAAATGCGTTGCGGACCGGTCGGCAAAACTCCGCCCACCCAGCGCGGATACGCGCCGACGAGCAACCGAGTCAAGCCAATCAACGCAAATGAAATCAGTGGAACTCGCATGGACACCTCTTTGTGCGGCAAGCGCGTTGGCGCTCGCTCAATGCAGTTATGTTACCGGAAACGTCGGCGAGCCGCGCCTTTTTGGCGCGAATGCGTTCTGGCGCCGTTGGGCCCGCGCAACAGCGTCGGGCGAATGGATATTGTCAGCCGAATCCGACGCGAGCCAACGCTGGCGCGCTCACGCCGCCTCGGCCTTCGCCGCCTCTTCTTCGCGCAGGCCGTGAGCGATGCCCTTCAACCGCAGCCAGCAGGTGAGGGCGGACCCCGCGACAACGATCAGGCCCGCAAGAAGCAACGCGGCCTGCGGCCACGCCAGGGCCGCCGCGCCCAACGAGAGCGGAGGCAAAGGGACGAAGGACACGCAAAATGCGACAAAAAGAGCGCCGGAAAGCGTGGCCATCCGGTGCTGCTTGGCCATGGGGCCTCGAAAGCTCTGCTTTTGCCGCAAGGCTCCGCCAAAGACGCGGATGTAGGCGGTCAACGCCGCCACGAGCGCCGCGGCCCAACCCACCCAAGCGAATCCCGAAGCGTAGCCCATGGCCACGAGCAAAACGCTGTCGGCCACCCGATCCGGAACCTCGTTGTAAAGCTCGCCCACGGCGCTTTTGCGGCCGCCCTCGATGGCCACCATCCCGTCGAGCAAATTGCACACTAGGCGCAACTGAATGCCCGCGACGCCTAGCAGATAGCCCCAAGGCGAAACCATCAACATGCCCCAGGCGCCCAACAGGGCGAACGCGACGCTCGCCACCGAAATGGCGTTGGGGGACGCGCCCGCGCGGGCAAGGGAGGCCGCCATGGAGCGCGCCCAGCCGGTGTCGCGCGCGGCGATGGGCCGGCGAGCGCTGGGCTCGGAGACTGCGGAGGCGGGGACATTGGGCAGTTTGGGCATGGCGATCCAGGAAATGAATGGGGAAACCCAGAGTGTGACACAGGTGAAAATCGCGCAAGCCAAGGGCAAAACACTTGACTTCACGATCCGCAGGGGCCGGGACCAGGCGAAAAGACCCTCGCAAATTTCAAAACGCGCTTCAACAAGCGGCCGGGGCAGGCCCGGCTTTGGCTCGTCGCCTCGGCGCGCCGCGCGCGGCCGCCAGCTTATAGAATCCCCCTCGGTCATGGAACATGAAGACGTCGTGCTTCAGCGACACTTGGCCGTGGCACGCGAAGCGGCTGTGCTTGCGCAGCGTGTTGTTCGCCGCCTGCCCGTCTGAATGGATTTTTTCGCATCCACGAGAGTTCGAATCCAGGTAGAACCAATCTCGGCTCAAC
>Ga0209888_1000874_pt1 | contig 11315 bp, 10 predicted proteins | sample OrgsoiDNA_201059_FD_185807 | JGI IMG/M metagenome (GOLD analysis project Ga0209888, IMG submission 185807) | Permafrost soil microbial communities from the Arctic, to analyse light accelerated degradation of dissolved organic matter (DOM) -... | ecosystem: Environmental > Terrestrial > Soil >...
TCACCCGTCCGCCGCTCTCAAGAGAAGCAAGCTTCTCTCTACCGCTCGACTTGCATGTGTTAGGCCTGCCGCCAGCGTTCAATCTGAGCCATGATCAAACTCTTCAGTTCAAACATCTTTGGGTTTTGAGAAAACCCTAAACTTGGCTCAGCAATCGTTGGTTACATCTTTGATTTCTCGCGGAGTAACTTGTGATGCTGATAATCTGTTGACTATTCAGTCTGACTCCACAAGCACCCACACGAATTGCTTGATTCAGTTGTTAAAGAGCGGTTGGTTTAGCTGTTCGCTGAACCGAGGCGCGCATTCTACAGCAGCCTCATTTGCTGTCAAGTGATTATTTTCAGAAGTTTTCAGAGTTTCCTCTTCAACTTCAACCACTTGCGCTTTCGATCTCTCGTTAGCGGGAGGCGAATTCTACAGCGTTACACGCTGCTGTCAACACCTCTTTTACACCGCTTTCGACCGGGAGGATCGAACGCTGAGAAGGCTAAAACGAACCGCCTTTTCAGCTACTTCGGGACTCCTAAAAGACTGGAGAGAACCGCGGACCAAAACTAAAAAACCTTTGTAACTCATTGAATCTCAAAGGCTTTTCCGTTTCGACTGCGCCGGAAGTGGGGCGAATTATAGAGCCACAGAATTTCCCGTCAACGCTTATTTTCACTTTTCTGTCATAAGGCCGGCTTTCGGGCCATAAGACGGGGAATTCGACGTGTCACTACCGGAATACGCAACACCAACAACAACGCACCTATAGAGGCATACACCGTCCACTCCTTCAGGTCCGCCCGCACGATCCACAACATATGCAACAACCCCAACCCGAGAATTACATAGACCAGGCGGTGCAACTTCTTCCAGCGCGTACCCAGGCGACGCTGGCTGTAACGGTTCGACGTCACGGAAAGCACCAACAGACAGAGGAAACCCAGCGCACCGACAATGATGTAGGGCCGCTTACGCAACTCGACCGCCAATTGCGACCAGTCCAGCCCGAGCACAAACACCAGGTAAGCCGCCAGATGCAGTACCACATAGGCAAAGCACCACAAGCCCAATTGCCGGCGCACCGCGATCCAGCCCGGCCAGCCACTGAGTTTCTGCAACGGCGTCATGCTCAAGGTCACCAACAACAGAATCAAGGTGCCCAATCCCAGCCGATCCACCATGACCTTTCCCGGATCCGGCCCCAACGCCAGGCTCCAGGCCTGATACAACCAGAGCAACGGCCAGATCGCCGCCGCAATAAAGACGCCCACACGCCAGAACGGATATCGCATCAGTAGTTCTTCCGCAGATCCAGGCCGGTATATAGAGAGGCGACTTCATCCGAGTAGCCATTGAACATCTGCGTCTCACGCACATTGGGACTGAACAGCCCGCTGGGCAAACGCCGCTCCCGGGCCTGGGTCCAGCGCGGATGGTCGACGGTGGGGTTCACATTGGCATAGAAGCCATACTCGTCCGAGGCAATGCTTTGCCAGGTGGTCTTGGGCTGCTCTTCCACCAGACTGATACGCACAATCGACTTCACGCTCTTGAAGCCGTACTTCCACGGCACCACCAGGCGCAACGGCGCACCGTTCTGATTCGGCAGTTCCCGCCCATACATGCCCACCGCCAGAATCGCCAAAGGGTTCATCGCCTCATCCAATCGCAAGCCTTCGACATAAGGCCAGTCGATCAGGGCGAAACCGGAACGCTGTCCCGGCATGCTCTTGGGGTCTTGCAAGGTTTCGAAGCGAATGTACTTGGCCTTGGAGGTCGGTTCGACCTGTTTGAGCAACGCCGAGATGGGAAAGCCGATCCAGGGAATCACCATGGACCAGGCCTCGACACAACGCAGGCGATAGATCCGCTCCTCCAGTTGGTAAGGCTTCATGAAGTCCTCCAGGGCATAACGCCCCGGCTTGCCGACTTCACCGTCCACCACCACCGACCAGGGTTCGGTCTTCAGGGAGCCAGCGTTCTGCGCCGGATCGCCCTTGTCGGTACCGAACTCATAGAAGTTGTTGTAGTGGGTCGCATCCTTGTAGGGGGTAATCGCCTCGCCCTTGACCGTCACCGCGCCCCATTGGGTCTCGGGTAGCTTCCCGCTAAACCAGGACGGCGCATTCCCCGCGTCCACATCGGCATAACGCGCCGCCTCGGCGGCACTGGCCCAACGCGGCAGGCTGCCGATCGCCAAGCCGGCGACGGAAGCGCCCAGTAAGGTACGACGGGAGAGATAGAGGGATTCAGGCGTAACGTCCGACTCTTTGCAATCGGATCGCTTGGGAAGCTTGATAAACATGGCAACTCCGTAGCATTGGAGGACTGATGCACCAATAGACTACGGAGTCTGCGGGAAATTACATCACTCGCCGGCTTTGTGCCGACGAAGATGCAACAGGTACTGAATAGGACCCGAAGCCGCATAGGCGAGGAAGATCAGCAGCAGGATGCGCGGCGGATCGCTGAACACCACGGCGAACACCAGCACCACGGCGAGAATCGCCACGAACGGCACGCGCCCCTTGAGATCCAGCTCCTTGAAGCTGTTGTACTTGATGTTGCTGACCATCAGCATCCCGGCCGCCGCCACCAGCAAGGCCACCAGGAACGACATCTTCGAACCCTGGATCCCGTAGTCGCTGAACGCCCACACCGTACCCGCCACCACACCAGCGGCCGCCGGACTGGCCAGGCCGATGAAATAGCGCTTGTCGGCGGTGCCGACCTGGGTATTGAAGCGCGCCAGACGCAATGCCGCGCCAGCCACATAGATGAAGGCAACCATCCAGCCGACCTTGCCCATATCCCCCAGCGCCCAGCCGAATGCCAGCAGTGCCGGGGCGACGCCGAAGGCGACCATATCGGACAACGAGTCATACTCGGCGCCGAAGGCACTCTGGGTATTGGTCATGCGCGCCACGCGACCGTCCAGGCCGTCGAGGACCATGGCGACAAAGATCGCGATGGCGGAAAACGCGAAGTACTTGCTCGCCCCCGCCGGGTCCCCGGCACTCGCGGCGCTCTGCGCACTCATCGCGCTGATGATGGCGTAGAAACCGGCGAACAGGTTCGCGGTGGTGAACAGGTTCGGCAACAGATAGATACCGCGATGGCGGACTTTCTGGCCGTCGGCGTCATGCCCCTCTTCGACATGTTCGTCGATGGGCAGCAGGCTTTCGGCTTCGGAGCCCTGACCAGGCTCTTCGGGACGTTCAGTCATGACATTACCTTGCAGCTAAATGAAGGGTTTCAACAGCACTCGGCGACCACGATGGGCGCGCAAAAAGATCCCGCTTTATACCAGAAGCGCCCTGGCCTGCGGGAAAACCCGGGCTAGACAGGTCGATCAGCCCAGGACAACGTGGGGCAGGAACCGGCTGCTGTCCTTGGTAATCAGGCTGTCGTCTTCACGAATGCCGATCCCGGCGGCCACATCCCCCACCACCCACGAACCGATCACGGTGTAGCTGTCGCCGAATTTCGGCAAGGGGGAAAACGCCTGCAGGATATAGGGCGCATCCGTGTAAGGCCCATCCTCGGCCACCACCTGGTCGTCGCCGGTACGGATCTCGATGTTCGCGCCCTCACGGGAAAAGAACGGTTTGCGCACCCAGCCCTTGGGCACGGGCCGCTGCGGATTCTGGTCGGCATAAGCGGGCAACAGGTTGGGATGCCCTTCATGAAACTTCCACAGCAGCGGCAAAATACCTTTGTTACTGACAATGGCTTTCCAGGCGGGTTCGATAAATTGCGTGTCACAACCGGGCACCGCCTGACCGAACTCCTCGTGGAAGATATGTTCCCAGGCATGCAGCTTGAACAGCCGCTCGATCCAGCGCCCCTCCAGGTCGACAAAACGACCTTGGGCGGTGAGGCCGATGTCCTCGATATCGATATGCCGCGCCTCGATCCCCGCATGCGCGGCCATCTTGCGCAGAAAGTCCGTGGTCCCGCGATCCTCTTCCGAGCCCGACATCGCCGAAAAGTAGAATGCCCCTCCGGCTGGAAAGACCGCGAAGGCCCTGACCAGATCTTCGGCAATCGTATTGAACTGGTTCGCCTGCGCCGGCAACACGCCCCGGGCGATCTGCTCCTCAAGCCAGAGCAACTGCACGGAACCGGCCTCGAGCAGACTGGTGGGAGTGTCGTAATTGGCTTCCAGACACTTGGCCGGACCGCTGCCGTCATATGCCAGGTCGAAGCGGCCGTACAAATGCGGATGCCCCTGCTTCCAGGAGTCGCGGACCAGATCGAAAAACGCCGGCGGGATGGCCAGGCCCGTCAGCAGCTCTTCGCTGTCGACGACGCGCTCGACCACATCCAGGCACAGGTCATGCAGCGCCTTGGTCGGCGCTTCCAGGTCACGGGTGATCTGCTCTTCGGTGAACAGGTAATAACCACGCTCATCCCAGTAGCGCTCGCCACCGATGGTGTGGAAACCGAACCCCTCGCGCTCGACACTTTGGCGCCAGTGCGGGCGCTCCTCGATACCAATTTTTTTCACCCTGGCCGCTCTCCTCAACCGCCGGAACTGAAAATGCTGCTGCTCTTGCCGCCCCAACCACTGCGCGCGGTCGCCTGGCTGCCGAAGCCGCCACGCGAGACCGTCGAGGATACCGAGCCGGAACCGCTGCCCAGACTCTTGCCGAGGGTGGCCGGCGTGTAAGTGTTGGTGGAACTGCTGCGAGCCTGGGTCGAACGGCTGAACGACTTGCCCTGCTCGATCTGCCGCGACAGCGTCGAACTGGTATAGGTACCGCGGTTGTCACGACTGTCGTAGATCGGCTGGGAATAGTAACGCCCGCCGCCACCGCTGTTGCTGAGCAGATTGCCAAGCAACAAGCCGGTCAGCAGGCCACTATTGCCACCACCGCCCGACTGCGCGGCCGCTTGTTGCTGCGCCTGTTCAAGGTCCTTGCGCGGCACATCACCGGACATCGCCAGTTCAAAGCCGCCCATCTTCGGCATGTACTTGCCGTCCGGAGTGATCTGGCAATAGCCGGGAACGAAGTCGCTGTCGCAGGAGGCCTGGTCGTCATAGGTCGGCGCGATACGCCGGTGATCAGCCAGTGCCTGCATGAAGGCGTCGGAGCAGACCTCCACAGGCACTTTCGCCGCGACACATTCTTCGACCGACTTGAAGTTGCTCTTGGTGTTGAAGGCAACGGTGTCCTGGGACCCACCGCAGGCGGAAAGCGCCAACGGAAAAGTGCCGGCCAGCAACAGTTTTACGGAGCTACGGGTTCTCATCGAATCATCCTTATCCTTGCCCTGGGCTCAGGTCGACGGCGTCATGCAGGCCGAATTCAACAGGCCGACACTGATGGCTACCGAGGCCGAATAGATCGCCGCCGCCATCTCGCCGCGCACAATACGCCCGGACAGCCCCTTGAGCACCAGGCTGGTCACGACAAACGCCAATAACTGCACCACGGCCGCGATCAATACCCAGACGACGACGTCGACGACACTGATGCTGTTGGCGATGATATTGCTGGCCGGCAGGGCAAAACCCACCAACGAACCACCCAGGGCCACCGCTGCGGCGGTATTGCCTTCACGGATCAGGGCAAATTCCTTGTGGGGCGTGATCAGGGTGTAGATGAACTGGAACAACACGAACAGAACAGCCGCCACCGCCATATAGATGATGAAGCCGAATACCGCGGTGGCGTTGAGCGACAGGCGCAGCGCTTCGAGCATGATGATTTCCTTGTCAGAGAACTTCGATATCGGTGATTTGCAGCGTCACGCCAACAGCGGTGGACAGGGTGATCACCCCCTCCTCGTCTTCCTCGACCGAAAAGAGCAGGAACTCCCGGCGGTTGAGCAGGCCGATCTCGCGGGAATAGAGCATGCTCAGGTGCTTGATCGAGTAGGCGCCGTCCGGGCTCTTGACGAACTCCTGCATCGGCGTGAGTTCGGTCTGCCCGTCCTCACCGCCCCATTGCCGCCCATATTCCTCGCCTTCGAGTTCGTAGAGCGGCATGCCGATCTTCGCATTCGGGCCGGTCAGTTGCAGCAACTGTTCCTTGCTGTTGATCGTGGTGACGTCGTGGTAGCCGAACAGGATAAGGTCCTGAATGTCCTCGGCCGCGGGGCCGTCCATCACCACTTGCAGGAAATAATCCTCGTTATCGAGGTAAAACCGCTGCAGGCGCATCGACTGCCCGAGGTCGATGTCGCCCACCGCCCAGACTTTCTCGTCATCGGGCACCACCACATGGGACTGCCCTTCAAGCAACAGCTTCAAGGAGCGATCCAGGCAGAGCATCCGCCCCGAGGCCAGCCCCAGGGGATTGCCCGGTGCTACCGAGGTCGCGCCCGCGGCAGGCGTCGGCGCCTCGAACCCCATGACGCGCTTGATCCAACTCATCGTGTCTCTCCTTTCTGTCGCAACAACGCACCGGCCCGTTTTTCAGACGGCAAAAAGGGCAAAGCGCTTACGCGTTTGCCCCGGGACCTGAGCTTACTGGCCCGAGCCAGGATTCTGCCGGGCCTTCAGACGCGCCAGCACATCGCTGCCGCTGCCCGACTTGGCGCCGATACCGGCGTCCTGCAGACGACGCTCCAGATCACCGCCGTTGGACTCATCGGCCAATTCCTGCGCCGCATCCAGCTTGGCGTCGCGCTCATCCTGGCGTTGCTTGATACGTGCCAGCGAACCGACTGCCGTTTCCAGCTTGCCATTCGCCCCGCCGGTGGCTGCGGCCGTAGCCACACGGGCCTGCTGGACCGTCTCGCGGGCCTTGGCCATTTCGACCTGCTGCTTCAAACCCTTGATCTGGTTTTCCGCCTTGATCACCTGGGCATGCAGCATCTCGACCTGGGCACCGAACTGATCGGCCAGGAGTTTCTCCTGATCGCGCAGGGCCTCGATCTCGGCCACCTTGTTGGCGCACTCGCCGGCCAGGCTTTCGACGCCCTTGTCCAGCGCGGCCATGGCCTTGCCTTCCCAGTTGGCGATGTCGTTGTTCAGGCCGTCGAGGCGCTGTTGCGACAGTTTGTAGCGGGCCTTGATGTCCACCAGGCCGTTCTTGGCCTTGGCCACGGCATTCTCGGCGTCGCGCTGTTCCTGCTCGAGGATACGAATGGCGTTGGCATCGACGATGGTCTCACCCACCTCGGAAACACCACCACGAATGGCCGTTATGACTTTCTTCCAGATACTCATCGAAAACTCCTTGGGGACTTCATTAAACGTGGATGTGGTCTTCGAACGCTTCCACCGCACGGATCACGTTCTCGGCCAGGGTGAAGATTTCCTGGACGATCACGGTGACGGTGGAAGCCGCGCTCAGCGCGCCGAACATGCAGTAGACCTCGGTGCTGTCGCCGACCCGCTCGATGCCCACGGAGGACAGCGGGAACAGGTCGCGGCTGCGCAGCACCAGGCTGTTGAAGACCACCGGATCCTTGACCCGGCTCACTTCGACCAGGGTCGCGTCCACCAGGATCTGGTCACCGGACACGGCGAGGTAGAGCGGCAGGTCGCCGAACTCGGTCATGCTCAGTTTGATGCTCTGCTCGGCGTTTTCGGCGAGGGTCAGCACAATCTCTCCACTGGAGACGACCTCCAGCTCCGACAGCGCCTTGTGCAGCGAGTTGATCGTCCAGTTGATGTTCTCAGTCATGAAAGCCTCCAGTTTGATCCGTTCACCCAGGAAGGGCTGGCGTAACGCCTTTTCGATACCCCGCAGGGCCGTCGCATTCTCGGGAAGAATCCAGAATTCCCGCTTCACCAGCCCGGCGTCGCGCAGACGCGTGCGCATATCGCGAACGTAGTCGGCGGTAGTCTTGGTCTTGGCCGGTGATGACGCTTTCTCGCCCGTGAGGGGCTTGTCATCCGCTGCTTTTTTACGGGGCATCTGTCCTCCGAAAAATCTTACATGTAAGTAAATTACGTCCTTTGCCTGGAATGTTCAACATCTGACATAAAAGCTTTATGTGACAAAACAAAACGCCCCGACAAGTCGGGGCGTTTGTGTACAGCCTGTACCGGCGCCCGGTCCCGAGGGACCAGGCAACCGGTTGAGCGTCGACTCAGTTCTTGGTTTTGTCGACGATCTTGTTCGCGCCGATCCACGGCATCATCGAGCGCAGTTGCTCGCCGATGATCTCGATGCCGTGAGCGGCGTTGTTGCGACGCTTGGCGGTCATCGATGGGTAGCCGGTAGCGCCTTCGCTGATGAACATCTTCGCGTATTCGCCGTCCTGGATGCGCTTCAGAGCGTTGCGCATGGCCTGGCGGGATTCGGCGTTGATGACTTCAGGGCCGGTCACGTACTCGCCGTATTCGGCGTTGTTGGAGATCGAGTAGTTCATGTTGGCGATACCGCCTTCGTACATGAGGTCAACGATCAGCTTCAGTTCGTGCAGGCATTCGAAGTAGGCCATTTCCGGCGCGTAGCCCGCTTCAACCAGGGTTTCGAAACCGGCTTTGACCAGTTCGACGGTACCGCCACACAGAACGGCTTGTTCGCCGAACAGGTCGGTTTCGGTCTCGTCCTTGAAGGTGGTTTCGATGATGCCGGTACGACCACCACCAACGCCAGCCGCGTAGGACAGTGCAACGTTCTTGGCGTTGCCCGAGGCGTCCTGGTAGATCGCGATCAGGTCAGGGATACCGCCGCCCTTGACGAACTCGGAACGCACGGTGTGGCCTGGAGCCTTCGGCGCGATCATGATCACGTCGAGGTCGGCGCGCGGCACAACCTGGTTGTAGTGGATCGCGAAGCCGTGGGAGAAGGCCAGGGTGGCGCCTTTCTTGATGTTCGGCTCGATTTCGTTCTTGTACAGCGCGGACTGGAACTCGTCCGGCGTCAGGATCATGACCAGGTCGGCAGCGGCAACAGCGCTGGCCACGTCGGTCACTTTCAGGCCATGGGCTTCAGCCTTGGCAACGGTGGCCGAACCTTTACGCAGGCCGACAGTCACGTCAACGCCCGAATCTTTCAGGTTGCAAGCTTGTGCGTGACCCTGGGAACCGTAACCGATGATGGCGACTTTCTTACCCTGGATGATCGACAGGTCGCAGTCTTTTTCGTAATAAACTTTCATGAAATTCCCCTATATATCCAGGCCGTTCAGGCCATTCGCTAAGTTGGTTTAGATGCTGAGTACTTTGTCGCCGCGCGCAATACCGGTGACGCCACTACGGACGGTCTCCAGAATCGAGGCGGTGCCGATGGACTGAATGAAGCTGTCGAGCTTGTCGCTGGTACCGGTCAATTGAACGGTATACACGCTGGCGCTGACATCAACGATCTGACCACGGTAAATATCGGTGGTGCGTTTGATCTCGGCGCGCTGGGCGCCAGTGGCCTTGACCTTGACCAGCATCAGTTCGCGCTCGATGTGAGCGCTTTCCGACAGGTCCACCAGCTTGACCACTTCGATCAGCTTATTCAGGTTCTTGGTGATCTGTTCGATGACTTCGTCATGCCCCACGGTGGTCAACGTCAGACGCGACAGGGTCGGGTCTTCGGTCGGGGCCACGGTCAGGCTTTCGATGTTGTAGTTGCGTTGCGAAAACAGGCCAACCACACGGGACAGAGCGCCAGGTTCGTTTTCCAGAAGCAGGGAAATGATGTGCCGCATATTAGGTACGCTCCGTCTTGCTCAGCCACATATCGCGCATGGAGCCGTCTTTGATCTGCATCGGGTAGACGTGCTCGCTGGTGTCGACCTGGATATCGAGGAACACCAGGCGATCCTTCATGGCGAACGCTTCTTCCATCTTCGGCTTCAAGTCTTTCAGATCCGTGATACGGATACCGACGTGACCGTAGGCTTCGACCAGCTTGACGAAGTCAGGCAGCGATTCCATGTACGAGTGCGAGTGACGGCTGCCGTAGCTCATGTCCTGCCATTGGCGGACCATGCCGAGCACACCGTTGTTCAGGCTGACGATCTTCACCGGCAGGCCGTACTGCAGGCAGGTCGACAGTTCCTGGATGTTCATCTGGATGCTGCCCTCACCGGTGACGCACGCGACGTCGGAGTCAGGGAAACTCAGCTTCACACCCATGGCCGCAGGGAAACCGAAGCCCATGGTGCCCAGGCCACCGGAGTTGATCCAGCGGTTGGGCTTGTTGAACTTGTAGTACTGCGCCGCGAACATCTGGTGCTGGCCCACGTCGGAGGTCACAAAGGCATCGCCCTTGGTCACTTCGCACAGGGTCTCGATCACGGTCTGTGGCTTGATGATGCTGCCGTCGCCCTTGTCATAAGGGAACAGGCCACGATCACCGCGCCATTCGTCGATCTGCTTCCACCAACTGGCAACAGACTCCTTGTTCGGGGTCTCGCCGATTTCCTTGAGGGTCGCAACCATCTCGGTCAGCACGCTCTCCACCGGCCCAACGATAGGCACGTCTGCCTTGATGGTCTTGGAGATCGATGCCGGGTCGATGTCGATGTGGATGATCTTGGCGTTCGGGCAGAACTTCGACGGGCCGTTGATCACCCGGTCATCGAAGCGCGCGCCCACGGCCAGGATCACATCGGCGTGGTGCATGGTCAGGTTGGCGGTGTAGCTGCCGTGCATGCCGAGCATGCCGACGAACTGCCGGTCGGTGCCAGGGTAGGCACCCAGGCCCATCAGGGTATTGGTGACGGGCATGTTGAGCATTTTCGCCAGCTCGGTCAGGGGCGCGGAGCCACCACCGAGAATCACGCCGCCGCCCGCATAGAGCACCGGACGCTTGGCTGCCAGAAGCATTTCGGCCGCCTTGCGGATCTGGCCGGAGTGGCCACGTACCGCTGGGCTGTAGGAACGCAGCTTGGCTTTTTTCGGGAAAATGTATTCGAACTTCTCGGCCGGGTTGGTCATGTCTTTCGGGATATCGACAACGACAGGACCAGGACGACCGGATTGCGCCAGGTAGAACGCCTTCTTCATGACTTCCGGGATTTCCGAAGCGTGCTTGATCATGAAGCTGTGCTTCACGATCGGCCGGGAGATACCGATCATGTCGGTTTCCTGGAACGCATCGGTACCGACCAGGGTGCTGGGCACCTGACCGGAGATGATCACCATCGGAATGGAGTCCATGTACGCCGTGGCGATACCGGTGATGGCATTGGTTGCGCCAGGACCGGATGTCACCAGGACCACGCCGGCTTTACCGGTGGCACGGGCGTAGCCGTCGGCCATATGGGTCGCGGCCTGCTCATGACGAACCAGGATGTGGGTGACATCCGGCTCTTTGAACAGGGCATCGTAGACATGAAGGAGAGCACCACCCGGGTACCCGTAGATGTACTTGACGCCTTCGTCACGCAAAAAGCGGACGAGCATCTCACCGCCAGATAAA
>Ga0209888_1000875_pt1 | contig 11305 bp, 11 predicted proteins | sample OrgsoiDNA_201059_FD_185807 | JGI IMG/M metagenome (GOLD analysis project Ga0209888, IMG submission 185807) | Permafrost soil microbial communities from the Arctic, to analyse light accelerated degradation of dissolved organic matter (DOM) -... | ecosystem: Environmental > Terrestrial > Soil >...
GAACTGATACATATGATACGAAAAGGGCAATATCAGCACCCGAAAAGTCAGCGTTTGTCACCTGCAGGATCATTTTATCTGTTGATTGCTTAAATAATCGACAATACAACTTATGCCAACTTCATGTCACTAGTGCGACAGAGCCCGTCAGAGAGTGTTAATTAACATAGGGCAGATAACTTTTATCCAATTTTTATTAATGTATCTCATAGGATACATTAACAACATCTTTCACTTTTAAGTATCCCAAGGGATACTTATTTTCTTTGTTCGTAAATTTTAGAAATAATTTCAACTCCTACCCAAGATTGATTTGTCGTATTCAAGTCTTATGAGTCCCATGGGATACATTTTTACTTTATACTACGCTTTTAGTGTCCCAGGAGATACATATGACTACTCTCTATGATGTTGCAGAAATGCTTAAAACTGCAAGGATCGAAGCAGACTTGTCACAGGCTGAATTGGCTGAGAAAGCGGGTGTTTCACGAGTGACCGTTGTTCGAATGGAGACACTTGCAAAAGGCGATATGAGTGTGTCGATTCTTGTCCGTCTTTTAGAGGCAGCGGGCTATGACCTACGTGCAGTCAAAATGGGGCATGTCCGAACCCTGGATGACATTCTCCTGGAACAGCGCAATGGGGAAGCATCATGAAGTTAGATGTGCAAGTACTGGGTAAGAAAGTCGCGACATTATTCCGGGACCGGGATGAGTATGTGCTTCAATACTTACCAGAAACTAAGAGTAACGAATTTATCAGCCTGTCGATGCCTGTTCGTGAAGCAGCATGGCGTTGGCCACGGGATTTGCATCCCTTTTTCAGACAGAATCTGCCTGAGGGTTACCTTCTCGGAGTCATTCGCGAAGAATTTGGTCCACTACTCGATGGAACAGATTTATCGCTTTTGGCTGTTATAGGCTCTTCAGGAGTAGGCCGAGTAACCGTTACGCCAGAAGGTATAGCTCCCGGACAAGAACCAGATCTTCTGCAAATTAACGACCTGCTGAAAGGCAATAATACAGCCGACCACTTTGCAGCTTTGGTAAGGCGTTATGCAAGAGCCGCAGTATCGGGTGTTGTACCTAAATTTCTTGCTCCCTCCGGCAAAGAAGAGATACCACTGGGCAAACCCACTCTCAAAACCCGACAGTTCATTATAAAGGGCTCAGACGACGCAACACCTTATCTCGGCTTCAATGAATTCTACACCATGAGAGTGTTAGAGCGGCTTAGGGTCACTTCCGTGGCTCGTAGCATCATGTCTGATGATGGCAAAGTACTCCTTGTCGAACGATTCGACGTTGATGAAACAGGTGATCCTGTTTTCGGTTTAGAAGATGCATGTGGATTGCTGGGTATGCCACCGCATGAGAAATATGCGACAACGATGGAAAAGGTATTGAACGCGACCCGCGTGTACTTACCGGGCACGGCAGTACGTGCGGAGTTGGAAGGTCTGGGATGGTTAATTTTAACGAATTTCATTGTTCGCAACGCGGACTGTCATTCAAAGAATATTGCCCTCTATTACACGACTTTAACAGACGTGCAATATACGCCAGTGTATGACTTAGTAACGACGCAGGCCTACCCACGCTTTTCACATAACCCACCAGCACTGTCGATTGAAGGAAGGCAAACGTGGCATGCGCGTAAGACCTTGGAACGATTTTTTAATGCCAGGTTGGGGATTTCGCCGCGCCGATTTGCAGAAATGATCGACGTACTTTCAGAATCTGCAGTTGAGGTTGGAAAGGAGATGGTGGAGGCATCCCAGAATGAACCGCAATGGAGAGACATGACAAAACATATGCTCCATGCATGGAACGAGGGGGTCAATTCATTGCAGCACACCAAATCAGTACAAGTAATTGGACCAATCAAAGAATTGCTTGATGAAGAAGGATTTTCAGGGATCAGAAAACACACAGAAGATAAAGTTAGCTATGGTCGGTCAGAATTATTGGGAGGGCGTAAAAAGAGGTAATGATTAACAGAGCAAATCAGGAAAGGAAAACTTGATAAATCTTAGTCATAATTCATACTTATTTTTTATGAATTAATATTTAATTATTTTCAACTCTATGACTTTTTTCCATGATATCAATCATCGCCCCTTCATGTGCCTGAAGATTACGGATATAACGCATTAATGTTTCAGGCTTTTTCCAGGTTCCTTCCTGCATAATCTGAGCTACAGCATACCCACGCCCAGCCATATCCTGCGCAGCACCTACGCGGGCACTGTGACCAGTCCAAGCTGAGTAGCGCCCTTTATTTGGAATGACGGTTTCACCTGCGCCAATCGTATGCCAGGCCTGTGCGAAAATAGATTCTATCGCCGGCGTGCTCAGCGGACGGGTGATTGAAAGAGTTGCACTCCCAGAGCGGTGCACCGGACAAAAGAGGAAGGCGTCAGGTTCTGAATTGATAGCAGACACCGACAGCCACTCAGTTAGCCGGCGGGAGGACTGAAAACTTAGGGACTTGATCAGGCCGCCAGTTTGGACAATTGTTTTTGTGTAACTCACATTAAGTATGATCCTGCCATCCGGCGCCCTGGATATATCACGAACACGGAGGCGGGCTAATTCACTGATTCGCAGCAGCGTGCTGTAAGCAACATGCAGAAATGCCAAATCACGTTTATGCCGCAGCGATATCGAGTCAGACCATAACGCATCAAGCTCAAGCAGGTCTTCAAGACGAAAGGGTACGGCCTGACCAGTACGTTCACCCGCGACAACTGCGACACGATTTATTTTCTTCACTGCGCGGAAAACCAGCGGTGAAGTATTAGGAGGAGTTAGGCCAGCATTACGGTGTAACATCGAAATCAAAGAACCGTGCGTAGCAATCGTCGAGGAAGCACGGCCGTTCTCTTGCAGCCAGTTCAGGTAATCGCGAAGGTCGGTCGGAAGCATGGGCAAAAACGAGCGGCTATTTTCAATCGACCATTTGTGGCAGATCCGCATAACACTCATCAGCTGTCGCCAGGTATTAGGCGAAAAAGCCTCCTTGTCCTGAACAAATTCCTTGAGCCTGGCCAGAACATCCTCTTCAGCCTGGATAGCCGGTAGCGCCTGTTGAATTGGTGTTAATTTGCTCATATTTGGCTAAAAATTCGAACCCTAGGTCGCTGACGATGCTACGTGGATTCTGAGAAAAGTGCAGGGGATTTACCTTGCAGATTTCACGTAGCGTGATCTGGATGTTCTACAGCGAAAAATCATCTGCACCTGAAACTACTGGATAGATTACCAGTTCCTTCAGAAGATGGCTAACTTTATATAAGTCCCATTATATAAAGTTGGCAGTTGGAAAAATTACCGATACTTAGGATAGAGAAAACGAAGTGTAGCTATACCCATTAGGTCAAAAAATGACAGCTAATGGGCTGGTTTGAATCACAAAAATTTTTAAAAAACTAAATCAAGTGAATAATGAAGTCATATTTTCAATCAAAACCTTCCAATAAAGCATCAACTCCATTTGATTGATCTGAAACTATATCTTCAAAGACTTTCTTTGCAGAATAGTTATAAATTACAGGGATCATCAATGTATGCCTAAATTGAAGTAGTACACCTATGACGTCAGGAATAATTTCGTTACTGAAATTACTCAACCGGCCATCTATAGAGGTAATAGTAACATTTTCAGGAATTTTTAAAATATCAATAGACAATCTGTTGAAATAATCTTTTTCCTTAAAGAAGTATTCTGGATGTTTCAATCTAAGTATTTCGAAAACTGTACTTTTTAATGTCACAGGATAAGTGATATGCGTTATGAATTCCCTGAATCCAATAAAATTATTCTCGAAAACATTATGGGGAGATATATTGCCACCTAATAATTCGAAGTCGCCAAGATTCGCATTACTATATGGTGTTAAAAGCAGACTCAACTCTGAAAAAAAACTAATGCTTGCCCATATTTCTTTATCACACTCATCTAAGTATACAAAATTATTAATTTTATTCCAGTGGTCAAAGTACTCATTGAGGCATTTATGTAGTATGGATTTTCTGAACGTTGCATAATCTATATCCGAACAGAGCTCGATGATATTTTTATATTTCACAGAGCTATTACTTTCATATATTTTCAAAAGTAACTCATCTCTTTTATCTTTCACTTCTATACATATAAATTCAGCCGAAAAATACTCCATCAACGATTTATGGGCCCATCTATAAACGGATGCTTCCTTTATAAACAACGGAACCGCGTATATTAAATCATCAATGAATTTAATTGGCTTAACATTAATCCCTTTTAATTTACCAGTAATTTCATCTAGTACCACTTCGAGCTCAGAGCGACTAAACTCGAGCTTTCCATTATTTTTCAAACACCAAAATGCTAATCTTCTTAAGATAATGCTAAACTCAGTGATATCTAAACCTGATTGTTTTCGTCTAACATAGCCAGTTTCTTTACTTAAATCATGTGTTTCAAAAAGAGCTTAAAAAACCTGGCTATAAAATAAATCTTTCCTGCGCGGTATTACAGGTTTAAACTTGTACGAGCAAAATAGAAGTGAGACATATAATGGAGTTGTCAAGAACTCAAGAATAGCACCATTATCCTTTTCTCTCATTGATTTTATTTCAGATATGAGTTTGTTTGAAAGAATTAAACTATTCCCTAGTTTTGTTGAATTTGCATCATAAAGTCGAATAAGATTAAAAGATTGGTTCAAATCGAGAGGTTTTATCTTAAACCGAACATAACTTTTCAATTCTAAAAGTGACTGATCTGGCCGTGATGTAATAATAACTTTCGAATAGGGAACCTCGTCAGTGAAAGTTTTTATCCTTTTGATGACATCATTTTTAATGTCAAACGGTATCTCATCCACTCCATCAAAAAAGTATATAAAAGGGATGTCCCCTAAATAACCTTCACTGCTAACATTATCTAACCCAATTAATTTATTAAGTTGCTCTGTTATAGGTTGATCGGTCAACGTTCGCAACTCAACATATATCGGTATATATTCAGAGTGATCGATTATATCAATTACAATTTTTTTTAAAAGAGTCGATTTCCCCATCCCTGCATTATCAATTATTAAAACATTATTTAACTCTTCTAGAAACACATCACCACGTTGAACTAGGTGCTCACTTTCTTCTCTTGAATCCAAATTTGACAGGGTTAGGGGCTCATATATATCACTTACTTTTTTCAGGATATTAGGAAACGCTAATGAATTTATTGTAGAGCATTGCGCTCGCGTTTTGGCTAAAAAATCAGACATCTGATATTTTAATCTGATAATATTTTTTTCTTTTTGATAAAAGTCATATCCCTTTCGAAATAAAAAAGGAAATACTTTTTCTTCAATGAGTTTCGTAGCCCAAGGTCTTGCTAGTTCGATTGCACTTTCAAGTGTTATCATTTATGTCTCCAATCTTATTTAAAACTAGAAATAATTAGATTCCATCGAAAAGAAAATCGATCGCAGCTTTTATCTGCGTACGGTATTGAATCGCGCTACAAAACTCAGCACCAAGGACTCGACAGGGTATGCTCGCTAATTCGTGGGTCATAACTGCGTATTCTATGCCATCTGAAAGCCTTAGCAGCGGAATCATACGTTCCGGTCGATGCCCACTCGGATATTTTTGAATGGGCAATAATGGTATTACAATTCTACGATTTAACTGACCTATAATATCGCTCGTCACATCAAGCAAAAGGGGATACGCGACACTTTTTCCAGTATTGTGATACACAGTGAATTGCATACTTAAAACGTCCTATATTCATCACTAAAGCAACCATTTTCATCATGGAATCGGTTTAGGGACTCAAGAGCTTCCATATTTTCCTCTTGCCACTTTTTTGCGGCATGATGGCGCAGTTCTGCATCCAGAGCCGTAGTAAGTGTGGCACTAAGGTTGATGCCGGCCTCACGTGCTCGGTTTAGCAAACCTCGCTCCACAGTCATGGTGACGCTCTGTGTATTACGTTGTTTGACTGACATGAAAACTCTCCTTAATCTGATTTGGCAATACGTGTGCATTACACGGCATTATACACGTGCAATAACAAATTACCGAATTGGATAGCCACCAACAAAATCACAATCCGGTAGGTCTTACTTTATGGTGATATGGAAGAGTTTAACGCTGAACGGTTTTAGTGAAACAGTGGTTTTAGGTAGAACAGATAAGCATCTGAAAGATAAGCAATATAATAATGCTATTTAACATAAATATCATTATGCGCATCAGCATTGTAATACCAATATTATAATGTCACTTTTTAGCTAGTTTATAATGTCACCCAGGTACGGCGCGTTTTTCCACCTTTCTGGGAGATCTCTTCTGATGCTGGTAACCATGTCCAATAAAGAACTTCACCTCCAGGCCGTTGTTGAAAAGCGCCTGCGTCGCCGTGATGCCGCCTCTCAGTTGGATCTCACAGAACGCCAGGTACAACGTCTGATGAACCGCTTCAGTGAATCCGGAGCTGCCGGGCTGACGAACAGCCGTCGCGGTTTGCCCGGAACTCATCGCATTGATATTGCACTGCGCCATCGGATACTGACGCTGCTACGTGAAAATTACGTCGGTTTCGGGCCCACACTTGCCGCAGAAAAGCTTCAGGAGCGCCATGGGATTTCCGTTTCTGTCGAGACGTTGCGCTGCTGGATGACTGCCGACGGTCTCTGGGTGCCGCATGCCCATCGGCGACCGCGAGTTTATCAGCCCCGTTATCGACGCGACTGTTTGGGTGAACTCATTCAAATCGACGGTTCACACCACGACTGGTTTGAAGGACGTGCCTCCAAGTGCTGCCTGTTGGTTTATATTGATGATGCCACCGGTCGCCTGATGCATCTGCGATTTTGTCAGAGCGAATCAGCCTTCGACTACATGCTGGCAACGCGCGAGTACGTGGATAAACACGGCAAGCCGGTGGCGTTTTATAGCGACAAGCATGCTGTGTTCAGAGTCAGCCAGGCTGAGACTCGTCGGACCGGCATGACTCAATTCGGACGTGCGTTGCATGATCTCAATATTGAACTGATATGTGCTAATAGCAGCCAGGCTAAGGGGCGCGTCGAGCGTGCCAACCTGACGCTGCAGGATCGGCTGATTAAGGAGATGCGGCTGGAAAACATCAGTGGCATTGACGCGGCCAATGCGTGGCTGGACGTTTTTATTCGCGACTTTAATCGTCGATTCGCCAGACCCGCAACCTACCCGAAAGACCTCCATCGACCCGTCAGCGAGAACCGCTCAGAGCTGAATGATATTTTTGCCTGGCAGACGCTGCGTACGCTCTCAAAATCGTTGACCTTTCAATATGATAAGATGCTTTATCTTGTTGAACCCTCGGAGGAAAATGCGCATATTGCGGGTGAGAAAATCCTGGCTTTTGACTATCCGGACGGCACGCTGGCGTTCCGCTATGGCAACAGAACGCTGAAGTATCAGGTATTCTATAAGCTGGCCTGTATCGATCAGGGCCGCATTGTGGACAACAAGCGACTGGGGGCAGTTCTGAAATTAGCGCAGGAAAAGCAGGACGAACTCGAGACAGCGGGGAAAAGAAATCGCAGCCAACATATGCCTAAAAGGCGTGCTCAGGTTCAGGAACAACTGAGGGCAATGAACTCGGTACTTGCCGACCCGCCCCTGTTCAAACCCAGTCTGAAAAGATGACCTGACTGCCCTTTTCTCTTCAGAATTTGGATAAAAAGTGACATTTAAAAATGGGAAATCAGGGTGACATTTTAAGCTGGGATAGACAGAGGGGAGATGCGGATGTTTTGTTGGACTGGTTATTTTGTGATCCCCAGATGCTGCCGGTACTTAACCGGACTCATTGCACCCAATGATAATTTAATTCGCTTCTCGTTATACCAGGGGTCCGCTTGGAAAACGGAATCTATGGTCACTCCCGTTTTTGCAACACCGATTTTGACGATAAATTGGCTTGCTTGAATCTATCCGGCGTCTGAATGGGATTTTATTCCCGCGCCTCGATGAGTTCCGCGCCTGATGAACCTCCAGAAAATATACGGCTTCAATGAGCCTTTCCGTTTTACAGGTTCCTCAACAGGCCGGTAGGCCGTTAGTATCATCAATATCAGTATTCGCAAAACCAGATCAGTGATTCTTTAAACCGGTGTATTTCTGCCGTTATGATACATAAGTTTGCTGTCGTGCCGTTAGGGCCCAGGCTCTTCTGGCCAGCTTGTTTGCCAGAGCACAAGTGACGACAAAGTTGCTTTTCCTACACAGTAGATCCCTGACCCAATCGGCCAATTTGCCAGACTGGTGTTCCAGTTTTTGTATGAATACCCTGGCACATTGAACCAACAAAGTTCGGATCTCTTTGTTACCTCGCTTACTAATTCCCAGCAATGTCGTCCGACCTCCCGTGCTGTACTGTCGAGGCACTAGCCCTGTTGCCGCCGCAAAGTCACGACTGCTGGCGTACTGCTTCCCGTCGCCAATCTCAGTTGAAATAGTACTCGCTGTCAGTGTTCCGACGCAGGGAATGCTCAGCAAGCGCTGTCCAATCTCATCTTCGTCCAACTCTCGTTTCAACTGGGATTCCAAATCTTTAATCTGCTCAACAAGATAGTGATAATGCTGTTGTAATTTCAGCAATAACTGGCTGAGGTAAAGAGGCAAACTATTGTCCTCAAGAATGGTACTCAGTCGGCTAATAACGGCAGCTCCTCATAGTGTAGTGGCATAGTGAATTTGGCCACCTGAATAGAGGTGATATCATCACCTCATAGTCAAAACAGGTGACATTATGACCGGACGTAACAGACGCAATTTTAGCCCCGAGTTTCGCCTCGAAGCTGCCCAGCTTATACTCGATCAGCACTACTCCGTTGCCGCCGCTGCCACTGCGATGAATGTCGGCAAATCCACGATGGAGAAATGGGTTCGACAACTGAAAGAAGAGCGAGCGGGAAAATCCCCCACAGCTTCACCCATGACACCTGAGCAGATTGAGATACGTGAGTTGAAAAAAAGACTTCAACGCGTTGAAATGGAAAGGGATATATTAAAAAAGGCTACTGTAGATTCAATCTGTCAACGCAACACCCCTTTCAATTATCTCTTTCGGTGTTTTGAACTTCAGTGTCTTTCTCGGTCTGTTGTTTAGCTGAGCTGCAACCTGATCCAGCTCATGTTGAGAATATTGGGCAGGACATGTCTTTTTGGGAAAGTACTGTCGAATTAGCCCATTAGTGTTCTCGTTTGTTCCCCGCTGCCAGGGACTCTGAGGAGCGCAGAAGTAAACTTTAGCTCCGGTGCTGCCAGTAAATTCCAGATGCCTGGCCAGCTCCATTCCTCTGTCCCATGTCAGTGATTGCCGGAGTTTAGGCGGCAAGCTCAGTAATTTGTCGGTAAGAGCCTGATTCACTGAGAAAGAATCTTTGTCCCTGAGCCTAAGGATGATCGTATAAGGTGATTTTCGGTCTACAAGTATGGCTATATGCGAGTTTTTTGTGCCTGATACTAAATCGCCTTCCCAGTGCCCCAGAGAGCGTCTGTTATCGAAATGCCGGGAGCGTTCGTGAATTGGCGTTCCGTTCACTATGTTAATCAGTGATGGAGATCCGCTAAGGTCACGCCATTGTGGCGTATGCTTTATACTGATTCTCTTTGACCTTATTTATCACAAACGGATATAGGGAGGTTGTGGAATCCGAGCATCACTCTCTCTCCAATAGAATAGACGTAAACTCTGGCATTAAACCCCTCTTTCGCCGGGGGATCGATATATTTTCCACGTTCAGGATCGGACGTCTGCGGACCCGCAATTATAAATGCATTCATCGTCCTCACCGTAAATGAATCAATGTGATAACTCAGATTTGCATTAACCGTTCTTTCAATGATGATATCTTTTTTCATTCCTTTAAAAGGTATGAACTTCATTACCGAAGAATAATATGACTGCTCACCGCCTCGCAGGACCTCCCACCTTGACTTGCTAATAACAGTTTTGTCTGCCTCATCATATATAAATGTAGTATATGAAATGCATCCCCCTGACGTGTTGATAAAGAAATAGGGATAGGTAAACCATCCCATTGCAGCAGCGCTAAGTAACAAGAGTGATATTTTTATCATTTTGTCTCTTCCCCTATAACGACAAAACTTTGGCACTCGCTCTTAATGTCGTCTATTTTATCATGACAGATAATTATACTCATCAGGTTTTGTCTGGCGGAGTTAATGTAGACAAAACGACTCGAATTAACGGTGACCATCTGATAATCAAGCCAATAACCAGCACGCCAGATCGCCTGAGATTTATCATTGGAAAATCCGTTAGTAAAATAATAATTACGGCCATGTACTGTGGCATAAGGAAAATAGGTTATTATTTTTTTTAAAACCGTGCTGCGCAGCAGCATGCCACACAAAAAGATAATAATGAAAATTATTATCACTATCAATCCTCTTTTAAAGGAAACCGGCCTATTCCAGATATGTCTATTTTTTTTTGAAGCAATGTCAACGTTGTTATCAAGCAGTACGCTAGGTTCAGACTGTGCTGTGGGGCTGTCCTGATTTGCATGACCGTCGGAAAATAGCTCTATTATCCCCGGCACTAGATAATATTTATTCCTGCTATGGTTAACAAGGATCTCTTGCTCTAAACCGACATCGCTGAAAGCTTTCCTCAGTTTGAAGAGGGACTGTCTTAATGTACTGTCAGAAACGATTATCCCCCTGTTTCCCCAGCACCCCTGGAATATTTCATCTTTTGTGACAACTCTGCCCACATTTTTGATAAAGAATTCAAGGCAGATTTGGCTCTGCTTAGTCAGAATGATTTCATTGTGGCCGCTGATGAGTTGGCCTGTTATAGAAGAGTATCTTGCTTTCAAGTGAAGATTCTCGCATTAATCCTGATGACGAAAAAAAACCAATGTAACAATTATAGCATAGGGGCGACATTTACAATAATCCCCCTAAAATCCGGAGTAACAGAAGTAACACTTAGGGTGTAACTGTTTGAAGTTAATTCTATCTTATTGATAATAATAGAATATATCGCATTTGAGTTATGTGTTTGTTTATACCACCCTCATGCCGTTGCGGGAGAATCGTTAATTTATTAAGATTTGTCTCAGGTTGGCTTGAAGGGTAATACAGAAATATTTGAAATGTTCTATTCACTCTCTCCTCCGCTTTACTCTTCTACATATGATATTGAAGGGATGCTATAGGGAATGATGCTGCTCAAATAGTGTATGTGTCATCTTAGTCCTACTATCATTTTATTAATGAGGGTTTTCCAT
>Ga0209888_1000878_pt1 | contig 11254 bp, 11 predicted proteins | sample OrgsoiDNA_201059_FD_185807 | JGI IMG/M metagenome (GOLD analysis project Ga0209888, IMG submission 185807) | Permafrost soil microbial communities from the Arctic, to analyse light accelerated degradation of dissolved organic matter (DOM) -... | ecosystem: Environmental > Terrestrial > Soil >...
TCATGCCTTTGACGGCCGCTTGGGTGGTGAGAAACGCGCCATCCAAATGGATCGCCATCATTTTCTTCCAGTCTTCGAATGAATATTCGTCAATCGGCGCCACAATTTGCACGCCAGCGTTGGAAATGAGGACATCGACTTCGCCAAAGGCCTGGACGGCGTCCGCGAAGCCCTTGTTGACGGATTCTTGGCTCGAGACGTCCATTTCGACGCCAAGGGCTTTGCCTGAACAGCCCATGGCCGTCGCCTCAGCAGAGGTTTCTTGGACGCCCGCGTAATTGAGGTCGGCCGCGACCACGTTCGCGCCAGCTCTCGCAAAAACCAATGCCAGTTTTTTGCCAATGCCCGAAGCGGCGCCCGTCACCAAGACAACTTTGCCTGCCATGTCTAAATTCATGAAAAACTCCAAAAGAAAGTGAAACAGGGAGCGGGAAGGCCCCGAAAAAAAGCAGCCGCGAACCAAGCATCCACAAAAGAAAAGGAAAAAATGAGCCCGTCCAATGGCAATCAAAAATGCCATTGGCGAACCTGTTCACGGAGGAAATGGGATTCTCGAAGCGGTGTCCGCGAAGCGAAAGAACAAACCCCATAAGACAAGGGCGTCGCGGGAGCGCAGAGACAAGCGTTTACCCTCTCTGAATCGACTCCGCGCCGCAAGGGGTTGGCGCCCCGCCGATCCAGGCGGCTAGCGCCGCCAATCAGGGGTGGTGAAAAAAATATAGAAAGCCGTCAAGAGCGCTCGCTCCTGCGCGCCACGCACGCATGAAAGCGCGCAAGAAGCATTGAGGCGCCGACGCGCGCGCTTAGCATTCCATGGAACAAGGAATTTCGAGCAAGAAAAGCAAATATTTCGCGCGTGAGCAACAACAGGGCAAGTCGCAAGGCCGCTCGCGGCCCATTCCAGGAGCATTTTTGCTGCGGAAGGACATCTCGCGTTGTTTTTGCCGCCCCTCTGTGAGAAAATGACTCCATGCCCGGTTGTTGGGTGTCGCGGCGAATTCGGAACGCATGCTTTTGCCAGGAGCGTTGCTCCCCCATGGCTCGCGTGGCGCTTGCGGCCAGCATTCGGCGCCCAAAATCCACGGTGTCAACGATTCAACGGAATTCCAATGACTTTGCCTTCCACGCCGCTTCCGGCGTTTTCCGCGATTAACGAGTCGCCCAGCGCGCTCTCGGCCTCAGCCATGCATTTGGCGGGCGGTGTCGCGGCCGTTGGCTCAATGGACGGCAAGCAATTCATCTGGGCGCTGAGGACCTCAAAAAATGACATGGCCGTCGCGCCGGATGTCCTTGCGTTCATTGCGCAAAGCACGCCAGAGAGCCTGGAGGAGTTGACGAACGCGGCCAAAAACACGCCTTTGATGCTTGCCGCTCGTGACGCGCCGCAATACGTGGCGGCTTTGCTGCCCAAATCCAATCCACGGACGCGTGAGCGGTTGAAGGGAAACACCGCGTTGATCATGGCTGTGGAAGAGGGGCACACAGAGGCTGTGCGATTGTTGGCTCCGCATTCGGATTGCCATCAGCAAATTCATGGCGGAGAAACGCCTTTGACTCTCGCCGCGCACAATGGTCATGGAGAGATCGCGGAAATAATAATCGCCAACAGCCCTGTCGAGCGGCGGTTGGAGATGCGACGGCAGGCGCTTGCGCTGGGCGTGGGAAGCCTCGACTGCATCCGGCGCCTTTGCGACAAGGAGACGGCGGCGCCTTCGAGCGAAAACGGCGTGACTCCTTTGATGCTTGCGGCGAAGCAGCCGAGCGTCAATCGAAAAAACGCGCTCGAATGCGTGGAGCTCTTGCTTGCGGATTCCGATTTGGAGGCTCGATTCTGCGGGGAGACCGCTTTGTCCACGGCGATCAAGCACGGAAAGTTGGACATCGCGCTGTTTCTGGCAAAAAAAACCGATTGGCCGCAGTGGTTTCAAAGCCGAAAAGAAAAAACGGCGGCAACGGGCCAGCGCTTCGCGGATGAGGAAGAGCTCGAAAAAATATGGGACGGCGTGAGCGCGAGGGCTCATGCTTTGCGCCGGCCTGTCGGCCGCGACGGCAAGCCTCTGGCGATGACGCAGAAACAACGCAAAGAAGCGCTTGCCGAACGGCTGGAAATTCTCAACAATTCAGAGATTCGGGCGTTCGACAATCCACTGTCGTTCTTCCTCGACCAAAACAGCGCCGACGTCCAGCCTCGGGGCTCTGAGGAGTTGGGCCAGTTGCTGCGCCTGGCGCAAACAAAGATGGCGGAGGCCGGACAGGCGGATCGAGCGAAGGCCGCTTTTTCGGCGTTCGCGGCATGCGCTCAGTGGGCGCACGCGGAAGCGTTGAGCGAGTGGGCGAGTCTCGATCAAATGACGAAAGTCAGGGACGAATGGTTGGATTTGGATCCAGACTTCGGCTCCACGGAGCCCAGAACCTTCGCTCACGTGATGCCGCTCACGCACGCTCGGTTGGAGGCCGCCGAATTGGCGTTGATCATGGGCGCCGCCGTGCGCCCATCCGAGCGCGCGTCCGCAAAATCGCCCGCGGAGTCGTCGGAGTGGTCCGCGAGTTCGTCCATTCCCGCCGAATCGGTTGACCCGTCGCCGGCCACGACAAAAAAGAGACGGCTATGAACGGACCGCTCAAACCCCACGCGCCCGATGACAATGAAAACGCTCCCCTCGGTGAGAACCCAGGCAAAAAAAAGGGCGAAATTTTCGGAAGCTCAGACGAAACCCATATCTCCGCGGCGGACGCCGGAGAGCGCTCGGCGGTCCAAGCGCACGTGCTGCTGGCGCTGTGCGCGATGGGCCCCGGTTTCATGAGCGAGGACGCCGTTCGCGCGTATCTCGCCAAACAAACGCAGGAAAGCCTCCAGGAGCTTTCCACGTCCAACGGCGTCACGCCTCTGATGACCGCCGCGCAAAATGCCCCGGAGTTTTTGGACCTGTTGCTGCCGATCTCCAACCCTGACGCGCAAGACGGATTTCACAAAACAACGGCCCTGATGTTGGCGGCGCAAGCCGGGCAAACCGACGCCGTGGAAATGCTCGCTCCGGTTTCGAATTGCGCGCTGGCCAACGATGAGGGGCTCTCCGCCCTCATGTTCGCGGCCTCCATGGGGAATATCGAGGAATTGAAAATTATCGCGCCGTTCAGCGATGCGCGTCAGATCAACCACGACGGCCGCACCGCGCTGATGATGGTCGCGGGAAATCCCGGGCCGGGCCCAAGAAACGCAGAATGCGCTCAGTTTTTGGCGGAGCGATCCGACCTGGAGCAAACGACGACGTCTGGGCACACGGCGTTGAGCATCGCGATGGAGCAAGAAAACCACCGCGCGGCATTGCCTATCGCTCGCGCCACCGATTGGCCGGCTTGGTTCAAAACCCGGATGGCTGGCGCTCTCGCCGCTCATTTTTCGCAATCCCCTGGCGTGAGGCAATTCCCGGCTCCCGCCTCCGCCCCCGCGCCTGCCGAGGCCGAAGGGGCTGCGTCGGGGGATGTCGCGGCCGAGCCGATGGACGATCAGCGAGCGTTTGAGCAGCCGTTCAATCCTTTGTCGTTCCTGCCTGCTCGGCGGCGCGCCGGCGAGTTCGCGCCGCTGGACACGGAACAAGCGCAACTGATTGATTTCTTGTGCCAAAAATTAATCGGCGCGGGGCACGCAGAGATTCTTCGATCCGCTTTTTCCATGTTCGCGGAGCGCAAGCAGTGGAGGCTGGCCGACGCCGTCAGCCCATGGGCGCGTGTCGCGGCGATGGAGAGGGCGCAGGCCACGTGGGTGAACCTCAAATATCCATATGGCATGACGGAAGCGGACGCGAACGATAATTCCGGCTCTTTTGAGGGCGTGATGCCCCAGACGGCGGCGGGAAGCGCGGGCGAAGGCCCTTTCGCGCGGGAAAAACAGAGGTCGGCTGTGAACGCCAAAGGTCCCCAAAATGAAAATTGAAAAAACCAACGAAGGGCTCGATCCGAAAGCGTTGAGCGGCTTGGACAAAGCGCCGGAAGCGGGCGCCTCGGCGGACTTGCGCGCATCAACCGCGCATCCAATGCCAAGCACCGCGAATTCGCAGCTTTTCGCTCTGGCCGCGAGTTCCTTGCCCACCGCCGTTCGCGATCAATTGGGCCAAAGGCTCGTGTTGGCGATGTTGATGTGGGAGCAATCAGCTCCTGGCTTTTGGCCTGATTTGCGAATTGAGCTGGAAGCGCTCCCGCCCGCAGAGCGCCATGCCATTTTTTTCGAATCCAAAGCGATAAAAAAGGATGAGGCCGTCGTTCTGGCTTTGGCCACGACGACAAGCTCGGAGCCCTTGCTTCGATGGCTGCTGGAGTGGCTGGGCGCGCAGGAAAAGCCGTTCGCGGAAAACGGCGCCAAAAACTTGTGGATCGATAGGCAATTTCCGTTGGCCAACGGCGAGGACATGGTCAATGTTTGGGGCGAGACGACAACGTTGCCCAAGCCCCGGCAATTTCGCAATCTGTTGATGCGCGCGGCGGAAATAGGCCGCGCGGACTTGGTTCAAACGCTTTTGGGCTTCGGAGCCTGCCCGGACGCGCGAGACGAACACAGCCAAACGGCCTTGATGATGGCCATCAAAGACGGGCAACTGGATTGCGCCCAAGCATTGACCGGAGTCTCCGATCAATCGGCGACGGATTTGGGCGGCAATTCCGCGGCTTACCTGGCCGCTATCGAAAACGACGATCGAATCGTGGCGTTGTTCGCCAACAAGGAAGATCAAGCGCGACGCGCTCCGGGCGGATGGACTCCGCTCATGGCGTCCGCGCACCTCGGGTCCCTGAAAGCCGTGGAGATTCAAGAGCCGTTCGCCGACTTGCTCGCGGTTGACGAAGGCCAGCGCACGGCTCTCGACATCGCCTGCCACATCTCAATGGGCGAGTGCGTGGAGTTTTTGGCGCGAAAAATGCACGAAAGGCATGGCGAAAAGTTGGCGGAGTTGGTTCCAAATTGGACGTGGAGCGCCATGTGCGAATTTTTGCGCACAGGCCGAGACGCGGTTGAGGAGAATTTGCTGAATGGGTGCCAAACATTTGTCGAATTGGGCGCAGACCTGACTTATTCTGAGCCCAGCCGTTTGTTGCCCGAAAAGAGCCGAAACGTCTTTTCCTGCGCCGTCGAGGGCGAGGCGCATGCAAGCGTTGTGGAGTGGATGCTTGACGAAGGCTTGCGTCGCGCGCCTGAAAAAACACGAGCGCTGATAGGGCGCGCGCTTCGAGATCTTTTGGCAGAGGACTTCTTGCAAGAGGGGATGCTGGAGTTGTTCCTCTCGCGAGTCGAGTTTTCCTTGGAGCAACTGCAAAGCGCCGTTTCACGAGAGAATTTGCCCGAATCGGCGCCGAAAACCATTCCTCCGGCCATCGCAGAGCTGATCGCTCAAAAAGAGGCGATCGCTCTCAAAGCGTCAATGAGCGCGCATGAGCAGCAAAAGTCCGAGTCAGAAACAAAAACCACGGCGCATGCAAAGAAACCGTCGCCGCGATTGTGAGATTGGCGAGCCAGCAAGGAGGGGGCCGCAAAAGAGGCGTCAAGAGGCGTTAAAATCAAGAACCAGCGCAGAGCGTCGCAAACAGAAAAGAAAGACACCCGCTTCAAGCGGGTGTCTTTTTTCATGCTCAGATGAAGCTGAGATTCGCCCCACAGCTTCCAGGGACACTCGGCAAGCTTCGAATAAGCTCCGAATTTTCACGGCTGGGCAAAAGCCGCAATTGGGACGCCCCGAAGCGATCCGTCTTCATCCTCGAGGGCGATCGCTTCGACTAGGCGGGTTTCCAGCTTCGATTAGGCCGGCTTCAATTGAGGTTGAGAATCAGGCCAGGCCCGCTGCGCCAGTGCCTGTGGTGCCAACGATCGTAATACCAGCCACCGCCGCCGCCATGATAGCCTCCGCCACCGTGATAACCGCCGCCGCGGTGTCCGCCGCCATGATTCTGGCTATGCCCGCCGCCATGATTGCCACCGCCCCCATGGCCGCCACCGTGCCCGCCATGATCAGCCGCTTGGGCGACGCCGGCCATGCAAAGAAGGGCCGCGATTAAAAGAGTCTTTTTCATATTCACATACTCCTAGGAGTTAGTCCGCCGGCGAGGAAAATCCAAGACAGGACAGAGCGCATGTCCAAAACTACGCCCAGAAGCTTTCAAAAGCAACGGAAAAACTTTCAAAAAGATGTGAATTTTGTAAGCGCAAATAACAGGGCGTCCAGGCGGAGCGAAAGAAGGGACAAACGGGCTTTGATCCCCTGATGACATCCCGGCGTTGCGAATTCAACGCGTTCGTGACAAAGGCGACAAAGAGGGACACGAGTTGAAAAGTTAAAAAAGGCGCTTGAAAGCGCCTTGTGCTCGCAAACGACGCGACGCGTCAGTAGGCCGATCGGTGCGTGCCGGGCTGGCCGGTGTAGGGATTCGTGTTGCCTTGCGCGGAATAGTTGTCTGTTTGCGTGTTGTCGCGTTCCGTCCTGTGATAGGGCTGGACTTCGGTGCCGTTGCTGCGCGTGTAACCACTGACTTCTTGGTCTTGCCCGTAAGAGCTGGAGCCGCTTTGGTGGTGCGAACTCGATTGCGCGTAAGCGCAGGCCGGGGCCAGAGATGCCATGGAGAGAAGAAGCGCAAGCAAAGCCGGGCGGTTCAGTTTGTTGATTGTGGTCATTTTTGGATTCTCGACAGAAAGGGGCGGAAGGAGCGGCGAACCAGAGCGGCCCGACGGAGTGAACAATCAGCATTACGGCGCTCAGTCGAGAAAGGCAAGCCTTTCTGGGGGCCGGCCTCAAAGCCAGCCAAAAGGACCCACACGGTTACAACCAAAAGAGGAAAATTTGGGCCAGGCGCCTTGCCTTGCGCAAGCCATTTCGATCTGGACGCAAAGGAGATGAAAAATCGACCGGAGCCTTTTGGCATAAAGGGAAAACCCGCAAAGTTTGCCAATGAAAAGACAATCTGAACGAACGCTCGTTTCAAAACACCGTCAGTTTCTTGCCCGCTGATCGGAATAGAAAGAAAGTGGGGCCTGATCGTATTTTCGAGGGAAAAATCGGATTGCGTTCCCCAAGGCTTAAGGCTATTGATGTTTTCGTAGGTTTTCGTTGCGCTTTCACAAAGCCAGCAAAAGTCTCGTCTTTCAGGCGGCCCGCCACAAGCGGCGTCTCCTGTGGCGTTCTGTGGCGCCAAAAGGTCGTTGTCGCGTCGTGGCGTTGCGGGACGCATAAAACAATAAAAACAAACAACAAATTAAAAACAACAACAAATTAAAAAAATCGGCGTCTCTGGCTTGCCTCCCGGCAAGCAGAGTTCGCGGTCCAGCGTGTTTTTGCCTATTGGGCATGCGCGCCGAACGTGAAAAGAGGCGAGAGAAAGGGCCCTCGCGGCCCGTCCCCAATGGCGACTGCCGTCATTTTGAGCGCAGCCTTCGAGTTTCGAAGGCTGTTGTCTTGTTCCTTGCTCGGTTCGCCTTCTTCCCCTTGCTTTGCAAGCGGCCTCGCTCGCGACAATAAACCTGCCTTGCGCCTTCGCTGCCTTGAACGAAGGCTGTCCGTGGTGTAAAGTATGGCAAGGGAGCGGTCGCGTTATGACGCCGATGGCGCAGTGCCCAGGCCGCGCCCGCCTTCACCCGTTCAGCCATTTCATCACCTCGACAGGCCTTCCATGTCCTTGACTCAGCCAGCCGCCCCATCGCTCGCCCAGCCGGCAAATGGGGACCCGGGGTCGGCGCAGGATCGCGACAGCGAATTGGAGAGAGACTCCATTGGGCGCACGGCGCTTCAGGGGGCAATCGAAAACGGGTCGTTCGAGACGTTTCTGCGCGTGGTTGAAAAGCACGACGTTTCCGCCCCCATTGAGCGGCAGGACTCGCGGAGCGGGACTCTGACCCGAGTGGCCGAGAGCGCATTCGACCTCGCTTGCATGCGCGGGAATTTCAGGGTCGCGCAATGGCTGCTCCCAGGAGCCACGGCGAGCCTGACTCCCGAGCGGTGGAAAACCGTTTTGTTCAGGGCCACGATCGACAACCATTTCGGCGTCGTTGAGTTGGCCGAGCCTTTTGTGGACGTCAAAGCCCCGTTGAACGAAAACAACGAAACCGCCTTGCTTTTGGCGATGTCTTTTGGTCGCGAAAAAATTGTCGATTTTCTTCTTCCCCTTTCAGACGCTCGCGTGAAATGCGTGGACGGCACGACGGCGCTGGCCTGGGCCGTGAAGAACGAAATGGAAAAACGCGCGCGCGATTGCGTTGACTCGGTGCCTGAGCCTGAGCGCGAAGCGCTCGTGGCGGACGCCATTGCCTCGTTGTTCGCCATTGGCGTGGGCGACGGCGAGGAAATAGCCCTTGAAATGTTGCGCTGGATAAGCCCTGCCATAGCGCCTGGCGTGATTGAGCGCGGCCGCGCGCTTCACATGGAGCAACTGGACTATCCGACCACGCAAAGCGGCGGAGCTGACTTGGGCGCGTTGTGGCCCCCGCTGCTGGCTCTGGCTGAAAGCCATGAGCTGGCGCGGGCGGCAAGCGAGGCAAGCGCGGCGACCCCATCGGGCCAATTGCCGATTTCGGCCAGTGCGCGGGGCGCAAAGCCCTTGACGAGATTGTAGGGCGATCGTCGCGTTGTTTTGAAAAATGAAAAAATGAAAAACCCCACTCAAAAAAAATCACGTTCTCCTGCGGCGCCTCCCACTCTGGCTTGGCTGATGGATGCGGTGCGGCTAGATGACATGAAAAAGATTATGTCGATTTTGGAGAAAGCTCCTTTTTTGGCGCAAGAAAGGGGCGTCTTCGGCCGCACAGCGTTGATCATGGCGGCCAGCGTGGACAGCCCGCCGGATTGCGTGCGCGCGCTGATCCCGTTTTCGGACGCCAACGCTATCGACAACACGGGGCGAACGGCCCTCATGCACGCAGCCGGCGGCGGATACGCAGAACGCGTGCAAATGTTGCTAGAGGTCTCGGACGCAAAAGTGGCCGACGGTGGCGGGCAGACGGCGCTGATGATGGCCGCCGCAACGAGAAGCACGGCATGCGTGAAAGCGTTGTTGCCAAGATCAAACGCCAATGCTGTGGATGAAATGGGACGGTTCGCGTTGTTTCATGCCTTCGGAGTGGGCGCAGCTCCTGAGCCGGTCGAAATCGTTCGTTTGTTGGCGCCCGCGACGTCCCCGAGATTAATCAAAAGCCGACTGGAAATTCAGCGCCAAACTGTTTTGATGCTGGCGGCCATCGAAGGGGCGGCTGAGTGCGTGAAACTGCTGCTGCCCAAGAGCCGCCCTGACGAGCAAGACGAAGAGGGCCGCACGGCGCTCACGTTGGCTCTGCAATCCGGCTGGCCGGGCGCGCCTGACGCCATTCGCGCGTTGCTTGCTGTTTCTGATCCCAACAAAGAAAAAACAAGCGGCGAGAACGCGTTGTTCACGGCGGTCGGGAGGGGCGACGCCGAGTTTGTGCGGTTTCTTTTCCCCCTTTGCGAAAAGAAAGGCAACGTGATTGGGACGACCGCGCTGGATGTGGCCCGCGTGATGGAAAAACCCGGCGTGATCGATGTCTTTTCGTCGCTCATCGAGCCCGATGAGCTTGCCGATCTTGTGAAAACGCACGGGGCGGAAAACATGCCGCAAGCCGCGGCTCGTTTGGAGGCCATGGAGCTCCAAGCGGAAATCAAGAAAGAGCCGAAAGCGCCGGTTTTGGGCGCGCCCGGGTTCGGATCCGCGCTCGCTTTGGCGGACGGCGGCTTGCCGCCAAGAAAAACGAGGGGCCGGCTGTGAGCGCGCCTTCGACTCTTCTTCATGGCCTTCCGCCAGAGAGCGCGGGCGCTCGATTGGTCGCGGCGGCGGCCGTGGGCGACACGGAAATCGCGCGGGAAATCCTCGCGAAGGGTCCTGTTTTCGACGAGCCTGGCGAGAATGCTTGGAATTCGCCAGACCGAAAGGCCTTCTTCGTCGCGGCCCAAGAAGGCCACGCCGAGATTGTCCGCTTGCTGTGCGAAAGAGTCAAAATCAAGGATGAAGGCGATTTCCATGTGGGCGGATTGGGAATCGCCCTGTTTGTCGCCGCCATGAGAGGGCACGCGGACTGCGTCCGACTGGTGTTGTCGGTTGTGCCCGGACAACGCCCGGACCGAAAGTGGCTTCCGCAAAGCCTTGATTTTTTGGGGGCCGCCGCCGGCGCTGGCCACGCCGAGTGCGTGAAGCTTTTGCTGCCCTGGTGCGACCCGCGGAGCCTGTGCAACAGCGAAGGCATGACCGCGCTGATGCTCGCCGCTTGGCGCGGACACGCCGAATGCGTGAAAATCCTCATCCCCGAAAGCGACTTGAGCCAAGTGGACGACCAAGGCCGCCCGGTGTTGAGCGTCGCCGCCGAAAGCGGCTCGGCCGCCGACTCGCGAGCCGAGGTGATTCGCCTGCTGTTGCCCTGGTGCGACGCGCGCCGGGCAAGCCTTCGCGACCGCTCAACGCCCTTGATGGACGCGATCGACATGGGGGACATCGAGGCGGCTCGCGTGTTGCTGCCGGCAAGCGACCCGGGCGCGCGAACGCTGACGGGCGGCACAGCCCTGATCCACGCCGCGGAAAGCGGAAACGCCGACGCCATCCGCCTTTTGATCCCTGTTTCCGACCTGAACGCGCGCGACGACCAAGGCCGAAACGCTTTGCAGGCCGCGGCGCTGAATGGGGCCGCGGAGTGCGCTCGCGCGCTGTTGCCAGGGTCCGACGCGAAAACGCCGGATCGGTGGGGCCGCGCGGCGTTTCAACTGGCGGTGTCTGATGGCGCGCGGCACGAAGGCACGCCGGCTTGCGCCGACGTCCTCGCCGCGTTCGCCAGGCCAGAAGAGTTAGAGGCCGCGCTGAACGAATTTGGCTCCGAAAAAATGCCGCACGCGGCGGCTCTCCGAGAGGCTCGAATTTTGGGCGCCGAAATCATCGCCAAAAAAGGCCGCCAAGAGAAAGCGGAGAGCGATGACCCTCAGGCCGCGGCGAGCGACGCCGGCTCCGGCAGCGTCAGCGACGGCGTCGAGCCCACGGGCTCTGGCGAAAAAGAGGGCATCGACTCTGATTTTGGAGAAAAACGGACAGACCGTCAGGCGGGAAGAAAACCCCGCGCCCTGTGATTTGCGAGCCCGGCGGGCGAAACAGAGGGTTTCCTGGGAAAGCCCCGAGGACCGCGCGTTGTGCCGTCAGCGAAAAAGCGGGATACTGGACGGGCGACAAAAAACGATAAAAACACCGTCCAAAGTTCAAAAACCAAAAGCGGGCAACGCGCAACGCGCAA
>Ga0209888_1000881_pt1 | contig 11218 bp, 8 predicted proteins | sample OrgsoiDNA_201059_FD_185807 | JGI IMG/M metagenome (GOLD analysis project Ga0209888, IMG submission 185807) | Permafrost soil microbial communities from the Arctic, to analyse light accelerated degradation of dissolved organic matter (DOM) -... | ecosystem: Environmental > Terrestrial > Soil >...
CCCTTGAGCGAGATCCGTTCGGACAGCCCCATGCGCTCCAGCCAACTGCGCCAGTCGCGCCGATCGGGCGTCGGGTGCAGCAGTTCGACACTGGCCAGACGCTCGGCATCCCAAGGCTGCTCATTGAGCAGCGTAGGTGCTCCCACCGGAATCAACCACTCGGAAAACAGATAGCTGGCCTCCCAGTCGGGCGGGAAATGGCCGTTGCTGAGCAACACCGCACAATCAAACGGCTCCTGGTTGAAGTCCACACTGTCGACATCCATCCAGGCACTGGTGAGCTGCACCTCATTGCCTTGCTGCAAATGCCGGAAACGGCTCAACCGCGCCAGCAGCCAACGCATGGTCAGGGTCGAGGGGGCCTTCATGCGCAGGATGTCGTCTTCGGCACGCAAGGTATTGCAGGCCCGCTCCAGGGCGCCGAAACCCTCGCGAATACCCGGCAGCAGCAGGCGCGCGGACTCGGTCAGTTGCAGATTGCGCCCGTTGCGCTGGAACAGTCGGCAGGCAAAGTGCTCTTCGAGCGTACGAATATGTCGGCTGACCGCACTCTGGGTAATCGACAACTCCTCCGCCGCCCGGGTGAACGAACTGTGGCGGGCGGCCGCTTCGAAAGCGCGCAAGGCATACAGGGGAGGCAGGCGACGGGACATGGGAGGCGCTCCGATAACGCAATGCGCCCACCCTAGCAGAAAGCGCCTTGCATGAGTTTTTATCATGCGAGCAATCGGTTTTATCCCTTTGTGCAAATGCCCGGGAACCCTGAAAATCAACGGTCCTCACTGCCTCTCACCTGTCGAGCCTGATGATCATGAAGCATTCAGCACGCACCGAACTCTGGGCCATCCTGCGGCTGTCCGGGCCGCTGATCGCCTCGCAGTTGGCGCACATGCTGATGGTGCTGACCGACACCCTGATGATGGCCCGGCTCAGCCCCGAGGCCCTGGCCGGCGGCGGCCTGGGAGCGGCGAGTTATTCGTTCGTGTCGATTTTCTGCATTGGCGTGATCGCGGCGGTCGGCACCCTGGTCTCCATTCGCCAGGGCGCCGGCGATATCGAAGGCGCGACCCGCCTGACCCAGGCCGGGCTCTGGCTGGCCTGGGCGATGGCCCTGGTGGCCGGCCTGCTGCTGTGGAACCTCAAGCCGGTGCTGCTGATGTTCGGCCAGACGCCGAGCAACGTGCACGCTGCCACGCAGTTTCTGACGGTGCTGCCGTTCGCCCTGCCCGGTTACCTGAGTTTCATGGCCCTGCGCGGCTTCACCAGTGCCCTGGGCCGCCCCACCCCGGTAATGGTGATCAGCCTGTGCGGGACCGTGGCCAACTTTGTCCTCAACTACGCCCTGATCACCGGGATGTTCGGCCTGCCGAAGCTTGGCCTGGCGGGTATCGGCCTGGTCACAGCGCTGGTCGCAAGCTGCATGGCCCTGGCACTGGCCTGGCATATCAAACGGCACCCGGCGTACCGCAACTACCCCTTGCGGCTCGGGTTGTCGCGGCCCAACTGGCAATATCTGCGCGAACTCTGGCGCCTGGGCCTGCCGATTGGCGGTACCTATGCCGTGGAAGTCGGGCTGTTCGCCTTTGCCGCGCTGTGCATGGGCACCATGGGCAGCACGCAACTGGCGGCGCACCAGATCGCCCTGCAGATCGTTTCGGCGGCCTTTATGGTGCCGGCGGGGATTTCCTACGCCATCACCATGCGCATCGGCCTGCACTATGGCGCCGGTCAATTGCTCGACGCGCGCCTGGCCGGTCGGGTCGGCATCGCTTTCGGGGCGGCAGCCATGCTGGCCTTTGCCGCGCTGTTCTGGCTCGCGCCGAATCAACTGGTGGGGTTGTTCCTGGATCGCAACGACCCGGCGTTCCAACCGGTCATTGAACTGGCCGTCAGGCTGCTGGCGGTGGCCGCCTGGTTCGAGTTGTTCGACGGCACCCAGACCATCGCCATGGGTGCGATCCGGGGCCTGAAAGACGCCAAGACCACCTTCCTCGTCGGTCTCGCCTGCTACTGGCTGATCGGCGCCCCGGCGGCGTGGCTGCTGGCATTCGACTTCAACGGCGGACCGACCGGAGTCTGGTGGGGCCTGGCGCTGGGCCTGGCTTGCTCGGCGGTAAGCCTGACGCTGGCGTTTGAATGGCGGATGAAGCGGATGCTCGGACGCCATGCGGCGCAAAGCCCACAACGTAGCGTCATGGATGCAGCCTGATTCGACAGGATGCCTCCCACGGCGTCAAACCACTTCCCGCACCGCCGGTTGAGCAGCACCAAAGGTCAGGTATTCCACCAACTCCGTCAGCGGCAACGGCTTGCTGATCAGGTAACCCTGGACCTGGTCGCAGCCGAAGTCGCGCAGCAAGGCCAGTTGCTCCGGCGTTTCCACCCCTTCGGCCACCACTTCCAGATGGAGGTTGTGGGCCAGGTTGACCATGGCATGCACCAGCTTGCGGTTTTCCTCACGCAGCTCCATACCGCCGACAAAACTCTTGTCCACCTTGAGCAAGGCGATCGGCAGGCTGTTGAGGTGCACGAAGGAGGAAAACCCGGTGCCGAAGTCGTCCAGGGAGAAACGCACCCCCAGCCGCCCGAGGGCATCCATGGTCTGCTTGACCAGATCGCTGCGGCGCATCACTGCGGTTTCGGTGAGCTCGAACTCCAGCCACTGCGCCTCGACGCCGCGCTCGGCAATCAGCCGACTCAGAGTCGGGAGCAACTGGCTGTCCTGGAACTGCCGGAACGACAGGTTGACCGCCATGTGCAGCGGCGCCAGCCCCAGTTCGCGCAAGGCCTGCATATCCCGCAGCGCCCGGGAAATCACCCAGTAGCCCAACGGCACGATCAGGCCACTTTGTTCGGCCAGGGGCACGAATTCGCTGGGCGGCAACAACCCGCGCTCGCCATGGCGCCAGCGCACCAGGGCTTCCAGCCCGACGATCTTGCCGCTGCCCAGGTCGAGGCGCGGCTGGTAGTGCAATTCCAGTTCGTCGCGACGCAGGGCCCGGCGCAGTTCGCTTTCCAGGTCGGCGAGGCTGCGTGCGTTGCGATTGATGCGTTCATTGAAGATGTGAAAGGTGCAGCCCTGGGTACTCTTGGCCTGCTGCATGGCGATATGCGCATGCCACATCAACGGATCGGCCCCGGCATTGGCCCGGGTATGGGCGATGCCCAGGCTGCAACCGATCAACAGGCTTTCGCCGTCGACCCAGTAAGGTTCGGCCATGGCCTCGACAATCCGTTCGGCCACACACTCGGCGCGCTGGGGGGCACGGCGGGTGTCGATCAACAGAGCGAATTCGTCGCTGCCCAGGCGCGCCAGCTGGTCACCGGCCTCGAGCTGGCTCTTGAGCCGCGCGACCACCTGCAGGATCAGCCGGTCGCCGGCCTGGTGGCCCAGGGCGTCGTTGGCATGGCGGAAATTGTCCAGGTCCAGGTGCCCGAGGGCCAGGCCGCGCCCTTCGTTCTCGGCCAGCCGCGCCGCCAGCAGGGTCTGGAAACCCTGGCGATTGGCGATACCGGTCAGCGGGTCCTGTTCGGCCAGGCGCTGCAAGGTGTTTTCCAGCACGCCGCGTTCACGCACATGGCGCAGGCAGCGGCGCAAGGTCGGCGCATCGAGGCCCTGGCGAACCAGCCAGTCACTGACCCCCAGGGGCGCGATCAGCGGTTCTTCTTCCAGCAACAGGATGGTCGGCAGGTGGCAGCGCCCCGGCGCCGGCTGCAGGTTCGGCACCGTCAACAACAGCGCCGTGCGGTCAACCTCGAACAGGCGGCTGACCACCTCCCAGGACGGCGCATGGATCAGCACGGCCGAATCTCCCAACGGAGCCAGACACTCGCGCAACAAGGCCGCCCACTCTGGCTCATCGGCCAGTAGCAGCAAACGCAAGGGTTCCACAGGCGTAGACAAGCTGACTCCCTAGACTCTGCAAAAAACGTTGACGATCAACATTGCGACACGCTTCAGGGCGACTTTAAATACGAGTGATTATCAAGTGCTTCGTTGTGTAACACAAAGGTGAACAATAGCTGTAATTCCACCGCGCATCCTGCGTGAAAGTAGCAAAACCGGCAAATTTAGATAGCGCGGCACGTCACAGTGTCGGAGAGTCGCGGCAGAATCCTTCCAGCCTGTTAAAATGCCCGCCCTTTTCGCAACAGACTCCTGACTCCGTCATGTCCCGACTCAATCCCCGGCAGCAAGAAGCCGTGAACTACGTCGGCGGCCCTCTTTTGGTGCTCGCCGGCGCCGGCTCCGGCAAGACCAGCGTGATCACCCGCAAGATCGCCCACCTGATCCAGAACTGCGGCATCCGCGCCCAGTACATCGTCGCCATGACCTTCACCAACAAGGCCGCGCGGGAAATGAAGGAACGCGTCGGCACCCTGCTCAAGGGCGGCGAAGGCCGCGGCCTGACGGTGTCGACCTTCCACAACCTGGGGCTGAACATCATCCGCAAGGAGCACGCGCGGCTCGGCTACAAACCGGGCTTCTCGATCTTCGACGAGGCCGACGTCAAGGCCCTGATGACCGACATCATGCAGAAGGAATACTCGGGCGACGACGGCGTCGACGAGATCAAGAACATGATCGGCTCGTGGAAAAACGACCTGATCCTGCCACCCCAGGCCCTGGAGAACGCGCGCAATCCCAAGGAGCAGACCGCGGCCATCGTCTACACCCACTACCAGCGCACGCTCAAGGCGTTCAACGCGGTGGACTTCGACGACCTGATCCTGCTGCCGGTGAAGCTGTTCGAGGAACATGCCGACATCCTCGAAAAGTGGCAGAACAAGGTCCGCTACCTGCTGGTGGACGAATATCAGGACACCAACGCCAGCCAGTACCTGCTGGTGAAAATGCTCATCGGCACACGCAACCAGTTCACCGTGGTCGGCGACGACGACCAGTCGATCTACGCCTGGCGCGGTGCGCGGCCGGAAAACCTGATGCTACTCAAGGACGACTACCCGTCCCTGAAAGTGGTGATGCTGGAGCAGAACTACCGCTCCACCAGCCGCATCCTGCGCTGCGCCAACGTGCTGATCTCGAACAACCCCCACGAATTCGAAAAGCAGCTGTGGAGCGAAATGGGCCACGGCGATGAGATCCGCGTGATCCGTTGCCGCAACGAGGACGCCGAGGCCGAGCGCGTGGCCATGGAGATCCTAAGCCTGCACCTGCGCACCGACCGGCCCTACAGTGATTTCGCCATCCTCTATCGGGGCAACTACCAGGCCAAGCTGATCGAGCTGAAGCTGCAACACCACCAGATTCCCTATCGCCTGTCGGGGGGCAACAGCTTTTTCGGACGCCAGGAAGTCAAGGACCTGATGGCCTACTTCCGCCTGATCGTGAACCCGGATGACGACAACGCCTTCCTGCGGGTGATCAACGTCCCACGCCGGGAGATCGGTTCGACCACCCTGGAAAAACTCGGCAACTACGCCACCGAACGCAAGATCTCGATGTACGCCGCCACCGACGAAATCGGCCTGGGCGAACACCTGGACAGTCGCTTCACCGACCGCCTGGCGCGCTTCAAGCGCTTTATGGACCGGGTGCGCGAGCAGTGCGCCGGCGAAGACCCGATTGCCGCCCTGCGCAGCATGGTCATGGACATCGACTACGAAAACTGGCTGCGCACCAACAGCTCCAGCGACAAGGCCGCGGACTACCGGATGGGCAACGTCTGGTTCCTGATCGAAGCGCTGAAGAACACCCTGGAAAAAGACGAAGACGGCGATATGACCGTCGAGGACGCCATCGGCAAGCTGGTGCTGCGGGACATGCTCGAGCGCCAGCAGGAAGAAGAGGACGGCGCCGAAGGCGTGCAGATGATGACCCTGCACGCGTCCAAGGGGCTGGAGTTCCCCTACGTGTTCATCATGGGCATGGAGGAGGAAATTCTCCCACATCGCTCCAGCATCGAAGCCGACACCATCGAGGAAGAACGGCGCCTGGCCTACGTCGGCATTACCCGCGCCCGTCAGACCCTGGCCTTCACCTTTGCCGCCAAGCGCAAGCAGTACGGCGAGGTCATCGACTGCGCGCCGAGCCGCTTCCTTGATGAGCTGCCACCGGACGACCTGGCCTGGGAAGGCAACGACGACACGCCGACCGAAGTGAAAGCCGTACGCGGCAATTCGGCCTTGGCGGATATACGCGCGATGTTAAAGCGCTAGAATTGAGCATTTTTTAATCTATCTTCAGCGCAAAAGCGCTATTCGAGGACGTTCCGTGGAAGCACTGCATAAGAAAATTCGCGAAGAAGGCATCGTGCTTTCCGATCAGGTCCTGAAGGTCGACGCCTTCCTGAACCATCAGATCGACCCGCAGTTGATGAAACTGATCGGTGACGAATTCGCCGCGCTGTTCGCCGACTCGGGCATTACCAAGATCGTCACCATCGAGGCCTCGGGGATTGCCCCGGCGATCATGACCGGGCTGAACCTCGGCGTGCCGGTGATTTTCGCCCGCAAGCACCAGTCCCTGACCCTGACGGAAAACCTGCTGTCGGCGACGGTGTATTCCTTCACCAAGCAGGTGGAAAACACCGTGGCGATTTCCCCGCGCCACCTGACCAGCAGCGACCGCGTGCTGATCATCGATGACTTCCTGGCCAACGGCAAAGCCTCCCAGGCACTGATCTCGATCATCAAGCAGGCCGGCGCAACCGTGGCGGGCCTCGGGATCGTCATCGAAAAGTCCTTCCAGGGCGGCCGTGCCGAGCTGGATGCCCAGGGTTATCGCGTGGAATCCCTGGCCCGGGTCAAATCCATGGCCGGTGGGGTCGTCAGCTTTATCTGAGCAGAGCCCCGAACTCAGAGGCCTATCGCGCTCGAGTCCCGCAGCGAGCCGGATAACTTGAACAGCTCGCTGTCGGTCTTGATCCCCAGCTTGCGATAGGCCGACTGTTTCTGCGTGCTGATGGTATTGGCGCTGCGCGAGAACTTGGCGGCAATCCCGTTCACCGACATGCCGTCCAGGAAGCAGCGCAACACTTCCCGCTCCCGCGGCGAAAGAATCTCATCGTGCGCACAGCCGCACGTGCGCTCGGCGGCGACCGACACCTTGCACAGCGCCGCCTCCGACACCCCCACCTCCCGGGCCATGGCCGGGTGCAGGTAGATCTTGCCGCGGGCCACAGTACGGATCGCGGCCGCCAGTTCGTCGAGCCGCTGGGACTTGCCGAAGAACCCCCAGCTTCCCGCCTGCAACGCCAGCGACACGGTCGCCGGCGTGTATTGCGCCGACAGCACCAGGGTCCGGCACTCGGGATAACGCACCCGCAACATGCGGATCAGATTGATACCGTCGATCTCCAGCGGACCGAGCATGAAGTCGACGACGACGATATCGGGTCGCCGCTTGGCCAGCGCGGCGAACAGTTCCCCACTCGTGGAAAAGGAACCGATGATTTCAAGATCGGACTCCTTGGATAACCACAAGGCCGTGCCAACCCTTATCACCTCATGGTCGTCCAGCAGCATGACGGTGCGGGGACCAGGAACTACGTAAGTCATGGGATCAAACCTCCTGAACGATGAAAGCCAGGCCGGCAACGGGAGGGACCCGGCTAAGACCTACAGAACTTTCAGACTTATAGCAGCCAGGACCGGGAGCACAAACGACAAACCATTCGAGAAATCTCGAAACTGCCAGGGTTCGAGTTATCTCGATAGTCCAGAAGTCCGGCTTGGACGAGAGTGATAACCCTCATCCGACAGGCTAGAGCCTTCCCTACGAGCCTGTCGGAAGAGACATCAACTGAAATCATTCCAAGGTAATCCGATGAAAATCTCTCAAGTCTCCGCCGCCGTTTCCCTAGCACTCGCCGCCCTTATCGCCCTGCCGGCTTCCGCGGCCAACGACGGCATCATCAACTTCAACGGCCTGGTGACCGACGTGACCTGCACCATTGAAGGCGAAGCGCCAGGTGGCGGCACCGTGGTCAAGAACGTCGACCTGGGTGGTGTGTCGGCCTCGCGTCTGACCAACACCGGTGATCGCGCCAACCTCACCGGTTTCACGATTCGCGTCGGCGCGCCCGGAGAAACGGCCTGCACCAACGGTCGCACCGCCATGGTCGCGTTCGACCCGACCAGCCCGGCGATCGACGTCGCTACCGGTCGCCTGAACATCGACGACGGCGCGGATGCCGCCCTCAACGTCCAGGTCGAGGTGACCAAGCGCGACGGCACACCGATCCACGTCTACACCGAAAAATCCGAAGGCGTGGTCATCGCCGACAACCAGGCGCTCATCCCCCTGGCTGCCCAGTATTACGCCACCGGCGCGGCGGGCGAAGGCGAGGTCGCCACCCGGGTCGGCTTCATGGTCGAGTACGCCGAGTAAGCCCCCTCCAACGGACCCGCGCCTTGTCGCGCGGGTCCAGCCTTCAACACGAGAGCTTCGCCAATGAACAACCTGGCTCGTTCGGGCATGGTCATCTGTGCCCTTCTGACGGCATCGCTGCACGCTACGTCCTCGTTTGCCGCCGTGATCATCCATGGCGCGCGCGTGATCTATCCCGCGGAACAACAGGAGGTCGTGGTTCGACTGGAGAACAAGGGCGAACGCCCCGCCCTGGTCCAGCTCTGGCTCGATGACGGCGACAAGCTTGCGACGCCCGCAACCGCGCAGGCGCCCTTCACCGCGCTACCGCCGATCCTGCGCATCGAACCGAAAAAGCAGCAGGCTCCGCGCCTGCGTTATACCGGCGAGCCATTGCCCAAGGACCGCGAAAGCCTGTTCTGGCTGAATGTGCTGGAAGTGCAGCCGACCGCCGCCGATGCCAAGGACAGGAACCTGCTGGAACTGTCCTTTCGCTCCCGTCTGCGGGTGTTCTTCCGCCCCGAGGGACTGCCCTATTCGAAGGCCGCCGCGGCACCGAAGCTGAGCTGGAAGCTGGTGCGCCACGGAGGCGCTCATGCCCTGGAAGTCGTCAACCCGACGCCTTATCACGTCTCGCTGGGCTCGGTCGAACTGGTGGGCAAAGGCGGCAACGAACGTTATCCGAAAGCCCCGAACAAGGAGGCCAACGACAGCCTGTTGCTGCCGGCCGGCGATATCAAGCGCTTCGTACTGCCCGCGCTGCGGACCCCACCCCCGGGTGCACTGAAGGTCGAGTTCACCGCCATCAGCGATTTCGGCGCGCGGGTCAGCCATACCGCCGACATCCCCTCTTGAACCGGACCGACGATTGCCCATGAACACCCTCAGATCCCAGCACACCGCCCGCTTCACCCGCCACTCCGCCGGGCTAGTCCTGGCGACCCTGACGTTGATCGCCAGCGTGACGGTGCAGGCCAGCGTCATCATCACCGGCACCCGCGTGGTGTATCCAGCGAACCAGAAGGAAATGAGCATCCGGTTCGAGAACAAGAACCAGAAACCGGCACTGGTGCAGGTCTGGCTGGACAGCGGCGACGAGGAGGTGACACCGGAACAAGCCAAGGTCCCGTTTATCGCCACGCCGCCGATCTTTCGGATGGAGCCGGACAAGCAGCAGGTCGTGCGTCTGGCCTATACCGGCGAACCGCTGCCCAAGGATCGCGAGAGCCTGTTCTGGCTGAACATGCTGGAAGTCCCGCCCAAGGCCCCGAACTCAGAGCAGAGCAACCAGTTGCAACTGGCGTTCAAGACCCGCATCAAGGTGTTCTTCCGACCGCAGGGCCTGCCGTACGAGGCGGTACAAGCCACCGAAAAGCTGCTCTGGAAGCTGGTGAAAACCGAACAGGGGCTTGCCCTGGAAGTGCATAACCCGACGCCCTACCACCTGAACTTCGATTCGGTGGATCTGCTGGCGGCGGGCCAACGCCATGCCAAGCCGGTCGGCGAGACAGCAGCCCAGAACATGGTCAATCCCCAGGCCAGCAACCGTTTCCCCCTGCCCAGCCTGAAGTCGGCGCCGAGTGCCGGCGCCCAGGTCGAGTTCCAGGTCATCGACGACTACGGTGCCAGGCACACCCACAAGGTCCAGGTCACGCCATGACGGGCTGAACGAAGACCCGGCGTCACTGAACGCCCACCCGTAACGACACCTCCGGCCCCGTCGCGATCCTGAACGCGCGACGGCAGGGATCGGCTTGCCCGAATCCGGCAATACACAAGGTTTGGAACGTTAGCGATGAGATCGAAGACACAAGCTGTAGCCGGCGGATCGCGCCCTGTGCGCAGCCGCCTGGCCCACATCATTCACAGCCTTCTGCTGCTGGGCGCCGGTAGTGCCCTGGCCGCCGAGGAGGTCGAGCAGGTGGAGTTCAACCCGGCCTTCTTTCCGGGAGGTGGCGGGCAGATCGACATCTCGCGTTTCAACGAAGGCAATGTGGTCCTGCCGGGGCATTATCGTACCGATATCACCGTCAACGGCGGCTGGATCGGCCGCGACGAACTGACCTTCGCCGAGGTCAAGGGTCAGAAAAACGCGCAGCTTTGCCTGGACCGTGCCCTGCTGATCAGGCTCGGGGTCGACCTCGACGGCGTGGCACAAAAGGCCGCCGAGGCCGGCGAAACCATTCCGCCGCCGTTGCCGAGCACACCGACCTGCGGCGATATCAGTACCTATCTACCTGGCGCCAGCGTCCGCTTCGATGCCGGTGAGAGCCGGCTGGACCTGCAAGTCCCGCAGATCTACCTATCACGCAAGGCGCGCGGTTATGTCAGTCCGGAACATTGGGACCCGGGCGTGAACGCGGCGTTCGTCCGCTACGACGCCAACGGCTTCATGAACAATAACCAGGGCCGTTCATCGTTCTCCAACTCCCTGAGGCTGAACACCGGTCTCAACCTGAACGGTTGGCACCTGCGGCACAACGGCGCCTACAGCAGCAGCAATGCCGGCAGCAGCTACCAGAGCAGCGCCACCTACGTGCAACGGGAACTGCCCGGGCTGCAATCGCAATTCATGACCGGCGAGATCTACACCAGCGGCGAGCTGTTCGACAGCCTGCGCCTGCGCGGCGCCACCCTGGCCACCGACGATCGCATGCTGCCCGACTCACAGACCGGCTATGCGCCCATCGTCCGTGGCGTGGCCGAGAGCAACGCCCGGGTCAGCGTACGCCAGCGCGGCATACTGCTGGACGAAGTCAGTGTGCCGCCGGGCCCCTTCGTGCTCGACGACCTGTTCCCCACCGGCTACGGCGGCGACCTGGAGGTCACCGTCACCGAGGCCGACGGGCGCCAGCGACAATTCATCGTCCCTTTCGCTTCCGATGT
>Ga0209888_1000883_pt1 | contig 11169 bp, 9 predicted proteins | sample OrgsoiDNA_201059_FD_185807 | JGI IMG/M metagenome (GOLD analysis project Ga0209888, IMG submission 185807) | Permafrost soil microbial communities from the Arctic, to analyse light accelerated degradation of dissolved organic matter (DOM) -... | ecosystem: Environmental > Terrestrial > Soil >...
CATCGGGCACAACCCGTTGTGGAAGAGCGAGTCGGCGATGAACCGCAAGCAAAACCGCCGATTCCATCTGTTCCCGCACGCGCGGCTGTTCCACATGCTGCGCTACAAGGCGTTGGCGATGGGCATTTTGGTGGTTGAAGTGGAAGAAAGCTACACCAGCAAGACCAGTTTCGTGAAGAACGCCGCGCTGCGGGCGTTTGGCGAGAAAAAAGCGCAAGCGAGTTTGGAAAAGGCCGCGCAAAAAGCGGCCCGGCAAGCGGAAGAAGCAAAAAGCACAGCGTCAAGCCTCCTGAATTCCGGGGCCTTCCTTGCAACAGCGACCGATCGGCTTGAGCCGACGACCGGAGAGACTCTCCCGGCGGGCACGATCAGTCAGAAAGAGAAGGCGATCGCAGAGTTCGGAGGGATTCGCGGGGAAGGGAAGGGCCGCGGCGTTTACACCACTCCAGACGCGCCGCCGGCTTGGCGCGACCTGCATTCGGACGTGAACGGCGCCTTCAACATCCTGCGCAAGGCCTGCCCGGCGTTCGAGTGGCGCTCCGGGCTGTCCATGGGGTTCAAGATTCACTGGGTGAGCCCGAAGGAAGGGCTCACGGCGATGAATTTAGGGCGCGAGAAACGGGCCTAGGGGCCCGCGCGACCGACCGAATTTAAGCGGGGAGTGGCGTCCCGCGTGTGGGCCTAATACGTTCACAGAGCCTACTCTTTGAAGTCGAAGTTCACCGAAGTGGTGGTGGCGACCGCGCCCATAAAGATCTTCGTGTCGACGTGCGCGGTGTCGGGCGATTGCGTGCAGGGTTCGTCGATTTCGTTGGCGACCGGCGCGTCGTCAGGAACCGCTCCGAGCATTCCCGCGGGCGAGCAACCCATGTACGCGTATTTCAACGCCTGGTTCACGGCGGTCGGAGACACAGCCAGCGCCAACAGCTCCTCGCAGCTCGTGACGGACGCAAACGCGTTCACGGGCTTCAATTATCGAGTGCTGCCGGATCCAGCCAACGCGAGCAACACTTGCTTGATTCCGACGGGCCAGACGACGTGCGTGCAGATGACCAACAAGGGCGCGACATACAGCTCTTCCGTCCCGACAAGCTCCATCCAAACATTCGCCGCCTTGACCGGGGCGAACGCAGGCTCAGTCGTGGTGCCGTGCGTGGGCAGCGGCTCTGGTTGCTCGCCGGCCACAAAATACACGCTGTCCGCGTCTTCGGACAGCTCGGGCGTCATCACGGCGACGGCCCAGACGAGCTCGGGATTGAAGGGAGAGACTTTTGTGCTCAATCCGGCGTTGTCCGGCGGTCGCGTGGATTGGGCCGTGTCGGGCAGCTGCAAAACGCGCGCAGGCGGAGCTTTGTGTTAATTGCCGCCAAATCGAGCGGCATTGGGGTCGTTTTTTTCGCGAAAAAGCGGTTGATGGACGCGTGCCATTTCAGCGCCCACCAAGGCCCAGAACGCTTTGTGCTTTGTGCTTCGGGCTTTGGGCTTTGGCTCGTTGTGGATGAGAAAAATGTCAGCAGCGGACGATTTGCGTTCATGCAAACGGCCCCCTCTTTGGAGCATAAAGCCTTGCGCCCATCAAAATACGAGTTCTTACGATTGGCTTGCCGACCGGCGGCAATTGCGGGCGATGCTCGGTCGCCCTAAGGTAAAGATTCACGGGGCTCTTCGAGCGCCAGATTATTTTTAACGGTTTGCTCGTCCATTTTGGTTCAAAATCATGAAAAACTCCTTGCTGAATCGCCTGGCCAGAGCCTTCACCCTGGTGGAGCTCCTGGTCGTGATTGCCATCATTGCCATTTTGGTCGCCGTCGCCGTGCCCGCTTACAACAACTATTCGACAAAATCGAAATTCACCGAGGTCGTGTTGGCCACGGCGCCCATCAAGACTTTTGTGTCAACCTGCGCGATTGACGGAGATTGCTCTTCCGGAAACACAATCGCTTTGCCCGCGGTCGGCGGCAGCTCGTCGGGCGGGGCCGCCAGCGCCGCGCTTGCGCCTTCAATGTCGGTTTTCGTCAACACAATCTTGGCGGGATGCTCAGGAACGTTCACCCAGACACAAAAAGATTCGTTTATTGCGTCATGGAGCGGAAGCTACACGGTCTCGGTCGATCCAAACCACAACAACAATTATTGCATGATCCAGAACGGCGGCTCCACGTGCACGGGGATTTGCGCCGCGAGCGCCAGCTTCGTCGCCAACCCCAACGGCTCGGTGATTGGGCCAAATGTGGCATCGTATTACGCGGCGGGGTTCGGCTCGTCTTACGTGGCGACGCAGGGCGGCGCGGGAATCTCAGTCCCTTGCGTGGGAGCCTCCTCGTCAGGCTGCCAGCCTTCGACCAAATACGTGCAAACCGCCTCGTCCAACCTGTCCGGAGTCATCACCGCGACGGCCGTCACAAGCTCGGGCCTCAATGGGGAAACCGTCGTCTTGACGCCGCAGCTGTCGGGCGGCCGGGTCGATTGGGCATTGTCCGGCACCTGCAAAACGCGAGCCGGCGGCGCTCTTTGCTAAGTCGCCGCATGGGCGAATGGTGGCGTCGCGGGTCCGATTGAACATGCGCTTAATATCGCTCGCCAGTGAAGCGCCACGACGCGGCTCGGGCTGGAAGCCCATTGGCATGTTCCTCGGCCCGTGCGAAATACGTGAAAAAGAAGTCCTTCGGGGCTTCTTTTCTATGCGCAAGCCTCGCCAAAGGGTTTTGAACACGGTTGGGCGCTCGAAAAATCCGTCAAAAGGTTTGCAAAACCCGAGACGTTTTCCGCAGGCATTTGCGGATAAATGCGTCCACGCCCGCCAATGCCAAAACATTGACATAAAAAACCCGTTAAAATCCGGTGGACAAAGATTTTTTCTCGCACAGGCAAAAACGGCGCTATTGTCGACTTGACGACGCCATGGCTTTTCAGGACTATGGGCGGCCGACCTCTCCAACCGGATGCCATTATGCTATTTGACGCCATGCAAAACGCTGACACAAGCCCTGCTTCCGCCTCCGTTCTTGCGCAGAACCTCGACGGAGATGTGATTTTGGGCGCCAAAAATGACCAATCGGTCTCGACGCCTGCCGCGCTCGAAATTCCAGCGCCGATATTCGCTGGCCTTCGCAGCATGATGCTTTGCGATTCGCACAAAGAAAGTCGAGTGCTGAACATGCGGCTGGATCAAAGCGCTGCGATAACCGGCGATAATGGCGTCGGAAAAACCAGTTTGTTGCGTCCTATTCTTTTGTTTTGGGGTGTGCCGCACACTAAAATTTTGCCGCCGCAAAACGGCTCTCAAATGGGCTTTCATAAATATTATTTGCCGCGAACGCACTCGAGCATTGCATTTGAATACAACAATCATGCCGGCGAAGTGCGATCCGTGGTTTTCACGGCGAAAAGCGACGGCACGATTATGGGGCAGTTCTTGCGTTGCGAGTTGCGCGAAGATTTGTTCATTGAAGAAGTCGCGGGCCAAAAGCGATTTTTGTCCGTCGGCGAGCGGCAAAACAAAATTGACCAACTGGGCGGATCTTATAGCCGCCCGCAAAGCACCAGTGTCGTGCGAAAAACGCTTTATGGAGAAGCCCTCACCAAAGAGCAGGCCAATTTGTTCGGCAAGAACGCAGCTCCGCAAGATTTTGCTTTGGTGCGGCGAGGGCATCAGGAGATCAAAAATTTGGCGATTGTCGCCGAGAGCGCTTTATATCGAAAAACGACGTTCGAAGACCTGTTGAAAATGGCGGCCTTATGCTTCAACGAGGGCGAGAATCAGGAGGGCGAAGATGCGCTCTCCCCAAAATGGCAACACATCGTCTTCACGGCAAACCCAGCCAGCCCGTTGATCAACGACACACACGCTTTTTTGGCCGCGCAAGAAAGCGAGAGCAGTTTTCATTCGCTTCGCGACGGAGTCCGCAAGGCGCTGGAAAGTTCCACAAGAATCCGCTCCATTGAACTCGCATTGAATGCGCGAGGAGCTTCGTTGAGGCAGCAGGCCCGCCAAACTCGCGAAAAAGCGACAGAACTCGACCAGGTTCATGAGCAAAAGCTTGATGAGCTGGATGGGCGCATCAGGGAGAGCCGCAGCAAGGCGGCTCGCGCCAGGGCAAACAGAAAAGAAACAACCGAGACGCTGCGAGGAGCGTTGGCGAATCACGAAAAATTAAAAACCCAAAACGCCCAGCATTGGGAGAACGAGCTCGGCCGCAAGCCCGATGAGGAAAGCCGGCTGGGCAGGGCTCTCGCTCGCCTGTCGGATCAGCATAAAGAAGCCAACGAATTGGCCCAATCCTTGCGCGATGATCGTTTGCCGGCTTTAAAACAAGCCGCCGAAAACGCAAAAACCGCTTTTGCGCAAGCAGAAAAGAACGCCGAAGAAGTGAAAAACAGCGCGATAGACGCCGCCCGAGACGAAGAAGAGCGACAAATTCAGAATGTGAACCGGGCATTGGATAATTCCATCGCCACAGAAACGGAAAACAAACAAAAGCACGAGGGCGACGCGCGCCAACTGCAAGGCAGCAGAGGAATCGTGGACGCCCCCAGTGAAATGGCGCAAGAAATGAGCGAGGCGCAGACCGAGGCTCTGGAAAACAGAAAAAAAGACGAGGCCCTCGTGGGCGAGCGACACGCGGCGGACCTTGCGTTCAACAACGCCAAAGGCGCGGTCCGGAGCGCCGAACGCGACACCGCAGACGAAAAAGCGCGAATGGCGCAAGCCATGAGCGTCCGCATGGCCCAGGAAGCGTGGGACAAGCCCGCGTCAAACTCTCTGTTGGCCTATTTGCGAGAAAATCGCCCCGGGTGGGCCCAGACCATGGGCCGCGTGGTCGACTTCCAAACATTGGCCAAGCAAAATGTCGTGTTGGATGACGCGGGCGCCACGAGCGATTTTTTCGGGTTGACGTTGGATTTTGACGCATTGGCCAATGGGGGATCGGGTGTCGAAGAGCGAGAAAACAATCGCGAACGTCTGTTGCTGGCTGCCCGCGAGGCGGAGTCCGCGGCAATTGAGGCGCTTGCTGAGGCAGAAATCAAAGAAGCGGCGGCAAAGCGTGAGGCGGAGCGATGCCTTGAAAACAAACAAGCTGCGCAAGAGGCGTGGCTCCAACATCAGAAAGCGCATGGGCATTCAAAAAGCCGGATCGATGACATCAATCGAAGAATAAAAGAGCACGCTGATGAGGCGAAAATCCAGTGGCAAATTGAGTTGGCGCAAAAGAACCGACAAGCGAAAGAGTCGGCAGAAAGGCTCGAAGCGTTTACGAATCGAAAAGCCGTCGCTTTGGCCGGCCTAAAAGCGGCCTGCGTGGCGCAGATATCGAACGCGAAAGTTCGGGCCGAAAGCGAAAAAAAGGCCGCAAAGGAGCATCTTGACGCCACACTGGCAATCATCCATCAGGAAGAAAAGAATCTCGAAAACGACATTGAAGCCGCGCTGGCGGGGAATGGGCTGTCCTCAGCGTCGATGAGGGAAGCGCAAAAAGTCGTTGATGAGATCAATGCGTGGATCAAGGCCGTCGATCAGGCTCGCAAACTGGTTTCAGATTGGCGACTATGGAATGACCACGTAAAGCCCAAAATTCCAATGTGGGAAAGCCAGATTGAGAATTTCCACGCCATTGTCTCCGCGCAAGAAGCCGAGGAGGCGACTTTGACGCAGGATTTTGCCCATGAAAAGGCGATGCGAAAAAGCGACAAAGAATCTCTGGAAAAAACAATCCAAGACGCTGAGCGCGCGGCTGATTTTTGCGAGAAAAAGGCTCAGGAGGCTCATGCTGCGGCAGATGCCGAAGAATCGGAGATCGCCAAGCGAATGGTTGCCCAGCCACATCCCTCCACGGACCATCGGTTGCTGGCGTCAGAGCTCATGGACTGGGCCAAAGCGCTCAAGGATGGAAGAAGCCAAGCAGAAAAAGCTGTGCCTCAATGCCAGAAAGCCTTCACGAAATATGCCTCGTCAAATTGCGCGGAATTTTGGAAACCCATCGACGAAGCGCTGGTGTCGGTGCCTCATTGGGAGGATCGCCATTCGTTGTTGGTTGAGCGTCTGGCTGTATGGTATGAAGGCGGAAAGGGAGAGCAGAGCAAGCGCGCATTGATGGGCGAATCCGTGATGCTCAGTGATCAAATCCATGATTTTTGGCGGAATTTGACCGATTTCGAGAATGCAGCGCAAGCCTTTTCGAACAAATTGCTCAAAAAGTTGCGAGACATTGTCGTTTTTGACGGGACCCCCGTGTTCCCCGCCATCGAGGCGTTTGAGGCTCATATTCGCCCCCAAGTGAAATCCTTGCCGTTTTGGGCCGCGCTTGAAGCGGCGGTCCACGCTCGTGAAAATTGGCGCAATGAACCAAACACCCTGCCTTCCGCGTCCACCATGAAAGCTTTTCGGGCGCTGTTTGAAGCCTTGTCCGAAACAACTCAAAATGGAGCGGGGCGATTCATTGTCAACAAAGTCCAGCTGCTGTCGCTCAGCGGAGAAGTGCGCGAGCGGGGCGCATTGAAAAAATTCGCGAAAACGAAGGAGTTTGAAAACATCTCCTCAAACGGCCTGAGTTATTTGCTCCTGTGCGCTTTGCAATTGGCCTTTTTGGATCTTGCGCGGCACGGAGCGCAAAACCTGCGTTTTTGTTGGGCTTTGGATGAAATGGGCGAGCTGGACGAGCGCAACACGCGCGCGTTGCTCGATCTTTTGAATCGGAGAAAGGTGGATTTGGTCGCCGCATGTCCGGACGCGGATCCATCCATTCTCGCCGTTTTTAAGCGGCAATATCAGGGCCAAGGCGACGGAAAACTGGTGGAAATCGACGTTTCCTCCACTGTGGACCCTTGGGACATGGATGACGACGAGCTGGCCAACTCGCCAGAAAGCGAGAACGGCCGGGAAAAGAGGGCCGCTGAAAAAATCGGCGATCCTCCGAATCGCCAAGAGGGAGCGAGCGCCGCGCTCATCGTGAGCCATGAGAGCCCCGCAGCCCATAAGGACGGGGCGGCAATGGATGATGGCGGCGCAGCCGAGGCGGACGATGGCGTCAGCCCCGAAAAACCAGAAAGATTCAGCCCCATTGCGTCTGGACATCCGCTTTTCGCGCCGTTCCCGCCCGACAACGGCAGCGCCTGGTGATGGCGAATGAGAAAGCCGGCCGCGGCCGCGCAATGAGTGGCTGGAAAGAAACATGGCCAATTGGCCCGTAAAAATCAAAACAATCGCTTCGAGCGATTTTGTGAAAAACAGAGAATGCAATGGAAAATTCAATTCGTTTGAGGCTGCTGGGAGGCGATTTCATTTGTGAGACGAGCGATCCGGTCGTGTTTAGGAATTTGACCGAGAACGACGCCGCGCGAGAAACCTTGGACAAATGGCTGCGGGCCGTGGATCGCCGCTTGGCTCGCACCAGCGGCGGATCGGCTTTTTACGCGACCTGGTCCGATTCTTCGCAAGCGGATCCGCAAACCGTGCGCGCGCAAATGGAAGCCATCGTCAAGAAAAACCCCGTGATTTGGCGGTTCTTGGAGGTGATTCAAGCCGCGTCGGTGGGCGGCGTTGAAATTGGGCTGAGCGCGGGCGATCGAGTTGAGCTCGCGCCCCTTGCGCATGCGGTGAGCGCCAATGAAAGCCTGCGAATCAGGCTGAGCCGAGCGTCCAGCGCCCTCAACGCGACAGCCGCGGGAACCGATATTGAAATGCTCAGAAGAGCCTGCGAATTCCTGGAGAAAGGCGGATTTTTGGTTTCCCGGGACAAGGGGAGAAGCCTTTGGTTCATCAGCGGGAAAATAGAGTGGCTGCACGACCTCACGGCGTTTATCAAAGAGCACGCTCCTGCTGACGCTTTCCCCCAGGACAAGGACGAAGAGCGTGAAGCGCTGCGCGCAGAAAGTCGCGTGGCCATTCAAAAGATGAAAGGACAAGACCATAAGGGGGCGCCCGATGAATTGACCGTGGAAATAAACCACGAGGAGGCGGAGGATTCAGACCCCTTGCGAGAAATGGAAATCCCCCGCGAAAACGCAGGGCCTGTTGAACCGGACGACCGTGAAATGGGAGCGCAATCCGCCGGCGCGGGCTTTGCCGAGCAAGACGAGAACCTGGAGCATATAAACCATGCGGGGGATGGCTATGAGTCGCGGGCTTAAAGGAGGATCGGTCGCGACCCAACTGCGCTCAATGGTGCACAATGTCGAAGTCATTGAGGCGTTGTTGCAAAATTCGCGCTGGGAGTGTCCGCCTGAATGGGAGGCCAAGGTGAACAGCCTGCGTCAAATGGGCGTGGCGGCCCAGGAGCCCGAAAGCGGGTGGCGCTTCACCACGGTTTCCCGCTCCTTTTTTCGCATGATCACGGGCGGAGGGCCGCGGCTGTTCGAAATGGGAGAAAACCATGTGGGATTCATGGAGAGGTGCGAAGCGCTGTTTGAAAGCTGGGACCGCTCCCTTGCTCGAGGCGCCGCGTCAGAAACCGAAGAGACGCAAATTGCCTTTATCGAGGCTCTCGATCAAATCGCGGATGCCATCGCGGACGCGATCGCCAGGCTGGACAATTATTTGACCGCCGAATATGGAACGAAAGAAACGATCGCCTTGCGTTTGGAGCAAGGCCAGCATGCCCTGGCTCAGGGGGAACGCCTTGCCGGATGGTTGGAGGCGCTTCATGGATGGCATTTGTATGAGCGCTCCCAAGAAACCCAAGCGCGAAAGGAGCTTTGGGCCGCCATGTGGAGCTCGATTTATCGAGCGGGAAAGATTGATCGTTGGCGCGATCAGGTCCGCAACGCGTTGGAAAAGATTCGAAAGCTCGCCAATTCTCAAAGAAAAATCGCCGCTCAGGTGTCCGCTCTCCGTTCGGTCGCGTTCGCTTTGGCCGAAGACTCGAATCTTTGGGACACTTTGGGCGCCTTTTCCGATGCCCAAGCGGTGTCGCTGACTCAGCCTGAGCCCATCAAAACGCAGACTTGGGTGGATGTCTCGGACTCCAACCAACGGCTTCGATGGGCCGATTTGGCCGAAAAAGCGGCCCAAAAGGCCACGGAAGCCGATGCGCCCAAAGAGAAGAAAGCGTCAGGCGCCCCCCTGGATGGGGCGGGAGTCGCGGAAAAAGTGGCCGCGACAAGAAAAGTTCACGAAGTGATTTTCGCGGAATTGATCCGGCAAGCGAAAAAACAGGCGCCAGAACCGCTCTCGGTGGCGAAATGGCTCCGGGCGCGCCCCAATGGCGGATTCGACGATGCGCGGAAATTGGGCGCTTGGGTCGCGTGGAGTTTGCGCCCGCAATCCGCGCGAGCGCCTTTCAAGGTGGTGGGCGTCACCGAGCGAAAACCCGGGCTGTCCGACACCTATCGAATTGTGGACGCGCGCGTGATTTTTTTCGCAAAAACCAGCGTCAAAAACTCAGAGTCCGCCGAACCCTTTTCGCCTAAAAATCAGGCAAGGCCGCCTACGCCCTTGGCCCATGCTTCCGAGCCGTTGGCGCTATCGCCTCATTTCGAAACGCTGGACGCCGGGCCTGCGATGGAGACGCCAGCGCTCGTGAAAAATCACGGCGAACATCTGAATGAGGTGGCGCAATGAGCTTGCAGTGGAGCACCGTTGAGAGCCTGAAGCCTCTATTGGAGCCAGAGATTGCGGTTTGCATCCCCTTGCGCAGCAAGTCGGTGAAAACGTGGTTGCGAGAACTTGGAATTGGATTCGAGAGCCAAAAAGGCTGGCGGCTCACCGATGAGCAAGCGAAGGCGGTTGGCGCCGCGGCGTTGAAAACAGTGGGAGCGCTCTCATGGAGCGCGTTCGGGCAAGACAAGCCGCAAAGCCGGATGCAGAGCCTGGCGATCAGCTCGCAAGAAAAGCGATTCGGCGCAAGCCCTCGCTCGGGTCGCGTGTCCATCAGGGCCGCGCAAGGAAAACCTCTGTTGTTGGATGGGCAAAGATTGTTTTTGGCGCCGGATGTGAGTCACGAAATCAATGCGCGAGTCGACGCGGCGCGGTTTGCAGGCCATGACTCGGCGCTCGTCGTGGAAAATTTGGAATCGTTTTATTCGTTGCCTGATTTTTGGTCCGCAGACTGGGCGGCAGCCCACATGCTTCAAAATCCACTGGTGGTGTGGCGCGGAGGCGGTGATCAAGCAATCGGGGCCTCCCAAGTGTTTTGCGAAATGCTGGGGTTGCCTGTTTTTGCTTTTTTCGACGTCGATCCCGCTGGCCTTGCGTTGGCGCGGGCCTGGACAGGATTCGTCGACTTCGTGGCTCCCTCGACCGCGGTTTTGGAGGCTTTGATGCAAAGCCATGGCCGAGCAGACCTTTATTCACAGCAGAGCGTGAGCGCCGGGCTCTCAAAATTTATAGACGGGCCGCCCGAATGGATGCGTGTTCGCGTCCTGGTCGAAAAATGGGGCAAAGGATTGCCTCAGGAGATTTTCAGTTAATATCTCTCCGGGTAACTGCGACCAAGGCCTGGCGAGCGTCAGTTCGTCCAAACAAAGAACGCCGGCGATCAAGCAGGGAAAAGGCTGGCGAGTCAATTGAGATCGCCATTTGCGCGTTGCATTGGGCCGCCGGCGCTCGATGGCAAGATTAGAGCGAACGGATTCTGCGTCCCGAAGCGGCGAGCCGATCATTGGGCAAGCCTGTCGGGCCAGGAGGCGTGGCCGATTGCGGAAAGGGGTTTTCGCCGCGACGCGCCCCAGTCAAAGCGATGTCAGCCCACATCGAAATGTGATCCAGCTTGGCCAGCAGCGACCCCGTGGACAGCGCCTCGTGGAGGATTTTGTCCAACCGCGCTTTTTCCTCTTCGCGAATCTCACGAGCGGCCGAGAGGTCCTGATCGCTCACCCCTTCAATGCGAAGGCGCAGCGTCGAGGGATGCTTGTCCAGCCAAGGCTCCAAAAATGGCTCTTTCCCCAAATTCGACCACGCCGTCCCCAAAACGCCGGCAGGCGTCAGCTCAGCCAAGCGACGAACCGCGACGCCCAACAAGGCCAAAGACGGCGAATCAGCCGACACGGCAACCTGGCGTCCAGAACTGGGCGTGACTGGAAGGCCCTTTTCTCCGCCCACCAACGGCGTGATCCAGGATGCGGCTTCGTGGGCCAACGCCAGCGACGCCGCCAGCAAAGAGACGGGTTCGACAAAAGGGGCGAGAGGCAGCAAAGAGCCCGCGGCGAATGAGCCGCCTTTAGAATTATCCTTGG
>Ga0209888_1000894_pt1 | contig 11033 bp, 11 predicted proteins | sample OrgsoiDNA_201059_FD_185807 | JGI IMG/M metagenome (GOLD analysis project Ga0209888, IMG submission 185807) | Permafrost soil microbial communities from the Arctic, to analyse light accelerated degradation of dissolved organic matter (DOM) -... | ecosystem: Environmental > Terrestrial > Soil >...
TCGCCAGGGTTGAGAAATTGGCCGGGGTTGACACTGGTGATCCCGATCTTGCCGGCAAAGGGCGCGCGGATGGTTTTCTTCGCCACCAACGCCCGTTGCTGTTCTGCCGCCGCGACCTTGGCTTTCAAGTCAGCCTCGTCCGCTTCGACTTGCGCCTGGGACACGGCGCTCACCGCCAGTTGCGCCTTGTCGCGTTTGAGGACCGTGCCGGCCAGGCTGGCGGTGGCTTCGAGCGAGTGAAGCTGGGCGATGTCCGAATCGGCATTCAACTGGACCAGCAGCTCCCCGGCCGGGACCTCCTGGCCCGGTTTGAAACCGAGGGTACGCACGATACCGCCGACCTCGGTGGTCACATCGACACCCCGTACCGCCTTGATCGATCCCACGCTGGAAACGCTCGGCTGCCAATCGGAGAATTCGGCGCGCATGACCGTTACCACGGCGGGGGGCAGAGGTACTTTCGATTGGGCGATCAGCTTCGAGATCTGGTTGAACTTCACACCGGCGATAATGGCGACGATGACCAGGACCACCGCGATCATGATCAGCATGGGCTTGAGCAGTCGGCGTTTGCGCGCACCGCCAGGTTCAGTCGGCTGGGTCGATGGAGCAGCGGCAGTGTTGGCGTCAGCCATGGTTTTTTCTCGCTGTTTCAAAAACGGTCGGGGCTGCCCACGGAGGCGGGGGCCACATCGGTTCGGTTCCACCAGCCACCGCCCAGTGCCTGGAAGAGGGCGGTGGTGTCGCTATAGCGGGTGCTCTGGACCTTGACGCGGGTGAGTACCGCGTTCTGATAGGTTTGTTGCGCCGTCAGCAGATTCAGGTAACCCACGGCGCCAAGGCGGAACTGCGCCTGCGCCAGATCCAGGCTTTCGCGGGCGGCCTGTTCGGCCTGCACCTGCTGGTTGAGCGTATCGGCGTCGGCTTGCAGCGCCCTGAGTGCGTTGGCGACATCCTGGAAGGCGGCGATCACGGTGCTGCGATAACGTGCGGCGGATTCGTCATAGGCCGCCACGGCAGCACGCTTGCGATGCTCAAGTGCGCCGGCGTCGAAGAGCGTCTGGCTGACCGATCCGGCGAGGCTCCAGAACCCCGTACCGGCCGAAAACAGTCGGGTGCCACCTAGCGCGCTGGAGCCCAGGGTGCCGGTGATGCTGAATTGCGGCAGTTGGTTGGCGACGGCCACGCCGATATTGGCGCTGGCTTGATGCAGTTGCGCCTCGGCGGAGCGCACATCCGGCCGCTGCTCGACGATGGTCGAGGGCAGGCTGACCGGCAATTGCTCGGGCAGATGGAGGGAGGCCAGATCGAAACTTTCCCCCCGATCCTGATTGGGAAAACGGCCGAGATAGGCCATCAGCTGGTTGCGGGTTTGCGCGAGCTGTTTTTGCAGGGGCGGCAATGTCGCGCGGGTTTGCGCGAGTGAGGCCTGCTGGGTGAGCACGTCGTTATTGGCAATCGCCCCGAGCCGTCTTTGCGAGCGCAGCAGCTCAAGCTGGTCGCTCTGCAGCCGGATGATGGCTTCGGTGGCAGACACCTGGTCGCGCAGGGACGCGAGGGTCACGGCCGTGTTGACGACATTCGAGGTCAGCGTGAGGTAAGTCGCCTCCAGTTGGTAGCGCTCGTATTCGGCCTGGGCCGTGGACGATTCAATCTGGCGGCGGACACCGCCGAAAACATCCGGGGCGTAAGAGACGCTCAGGGATGCCGAGTTGACGGTGAAAATCTGCGAGGGCGAACCAAACGTGGTGATTGCCGATGGCAACTCTCGTGTACGGGACGCACCGGCACTCAGGGAAGGAAACAGCGAAGCCTGCTCGGCGTAAACCAGTTCGTTGGCCTGATGGAGCGCTGCCTGAGCGGCGGCCACATCGGCATTGGCCTTCAGTGCCTCTTCCACCAGTGCGTTCAGGGCTGGCGAGCGAAAGAGCGTCCACCATTGGCCGGGAATATCCATGCCCTCGACCAGCTTTTGCGCGGCGCCGCCGTCTGTCACATCCGCTGAAGCGGTCGTCGTTGACAGTTTTTCCTGCGAATAGCCGGCATTTTTGCCGACACCGGGCCGGACAAAGTCCGGGCCCACGGCGCAGCCCGTGAGCAGGGCGATGCAAAGTACACCGGCAGGAGCAAGAGCCTGCCAGGTGCGAGAAATCGCCTGCCGCCGGGGTTGCTCTTTCATGGGCTCTCTAATTAATCCATTAGTTAGTTTATGAATAGATCAAGCCTGCGCCCTTTGCCTCCTTGAACGACGATTTATGCACAAACTGCGGGAGGAGGGTAGCGCCGGGCCCAAGGCGCTACTGCCCAGCAGAAGACTAATTGCTCGGTTAATGACCAGTAAGTCAAGTGAATTCTCTCTTGGGCGCGGACTCAGCGATTGACAGCGTTGCTGTGTGGAGGGCCCGATGACCATGGACAACCTCAACCTGATGGTCGAGGCGGCCCTGGCAGGTGGCATTCCAATCAGTAGGACTTGGCCAACACTTCGAACGCATTTTTAATAAAAGGCGCCGCGACAAAGAGAAAGGTCACGCCGATACTCCATTGCAAGACTCGGGTGGAAGACCGTTGCTCGGCTCGTTGTTCCTTGAGCTCAGCACGGAACTCGGCCCGCTGTTCCTTGAGTTCAGCTCTCAGCTCGACGCCCTGTTCCCGGAGAGAGGATTGGAGCTCTTTGATAGATGAGCGAAATTCAGCACCCAGTGCGGTGATGGATTGTGTTAAATGCGTTTCACCTTGTTTTAGGTCGGATTTTGATGCGAGATTTTCCACTTCAGTCTCCCAAGCCTGTACAACCGCTTTGGCTTTGTCTGATGGAATGCTGACAGTGGTCAGCGCGTCGTAGAACGTAAGGGCAAGTGTCATTCTCTCTCCTGTAGGTGACAACTGCCCAGGAGACCCACCAGATGCCGAGTTTGCACCACCGCGTGGGGATTGGGCATTCAGTCGACGAGGGCGTCGACGACAGTGATCCATAGTCCCGATGCTGGACTCAAACCTACTGAGTGAGATAGTCGGACACTTCGATGGGTTGTGTAGTCCCTGGCCTAGTGCGTTGAGCGCAACTGATCGGCGTGTTTGGCCTAATCTATAGTTATCGAGACACTTTTCCTTGACCGGTGGCGTATATGCTCGATGTTCCCAAGCCGCAACAAAACCATCTCCTGGCCGCTCTGCCCGTGGAGGCGCTGGAGCGCCTGCTGCCCAGCCTCGAACTGATCAGCCTGCCGTTGGGCAAGGTGCTTTACGAGTCCGGTGATGCCCTGCGTCATGTCTACTTTCCGACCGACTCCATTGTTTCCCTGTTGTATGTAATGGAAAGCGGAGCCTCGGCGGAGATTTCAGTGGTTGGTAATGAAGGCTTGATCGGCATCGCTGTGTTCATGGGAGGCGAAAGTACGCCCAGCCGGGCCATTGTCCAGAGTGCCGGGCACGCCTTCCGGTTGCCTGGCCAGCGGCTCAAGGACGAGTTCAATCGCCACGGCGAGATGCTCCAATTGATGCTGCGCTACACCCAGGCATTGATTACCCAGATGGCCCAGACTGCGGTCTGCAACCGGCACCACGCCATCGATCAGCAGTTGTGTCGCTGGCTGTTGTTGTCTCTCGACCGCCTGCAGGACAATCAACTGACCATGACCCAGGAGTTGATCGCCAACATGCTCGGCGTGCGCCGGGAAGGCGTAACCGATGCCGCCGGCAAGCTGCAACGCCTGGGGGTCATCGAATACAGCCGCGGGCATATCAAGGTACTGGACAGGGCCAAGCTCGAACAACTGAGTTGCGAGTGCTACGCCGTGGTCAAAAAGGAAACCGACCGCTTGTTGCCTTACGTGCCCTCTCGGCCGGCCCATGGATAGGAGCACTAGACCGATTCCAACAGCCCGGGGAGGGGGAGAGTCACGATGAATTGGCTCCCTAAACCCGGGCCTTCACTTTTAGCCTCTACGCTGCCGTGATGGGCCTGTACCAGTTCTCGGACCACCGTGAGCCCGATGCCGAGACCTGCACGGCTAAAGCGTATTGCTGTGATGTCTTGAACATAGGGGTCAAAGATCAGAGGTAACATCTGCGCGGTCATGCCGATCCCGCTATCGGCCACCACGATCTCTACGCTCCGGCCGATTCTGTGCATGGAGAGCGACAACGCGCCGTGTTTGGGCGTGTATTTGGACGCATTGACCAGTAGATTGCAGAAAACTTGAGCCAGTCGCAAAGCATCCCCTTCAATGAACACGGGGGGCTCGCAGAGCTGCACCTTCAGGTGCTGGAAGCGTACAGCCATCGAGGGGCTACAAGCTCCCACAGTCTCGTTGATGACGTTGTTCAGATTGATGGACTGGCGGTCCAGTCTCAGCTTCTCGGCATCGACACGGGTTATATCAAGCGGGTTTTCAAGCAAGCGGGACATGTGCCGAACCTGCTGTTCGATGGTCGCCTGGATGCGAGGCAAGTCAGCCAGTTTTACTCTTGCCAACAAACCCGCCGTACTACTTGATGGCGTGAGCGGGTTGCGCAATTCGTCAGCTTCCTTGGCCAGTAGATCTTTCTGCTGCTGCAGAGCCTGTTCGGCAGCCGACTGCAGCTTTTGAGCACCGAGGGCTGTCATGATCAGTTGCTCGTTGGTTTCGCACATAATCTCAACGTGCCGGTCCACGGTGTTGCCAGGCGTTGGACCCAGGAAGCCGGGGACCTGCTCGCCGTGAAACTGAAACTTGCCAGGCCCTGCTCGTTTGGTCTCGTACATGGCGGCATCGGCCTGTTCGATCAGCGTTTGGGCGTTGGTCCCATCCTCGGGGTATACGCTGATGCCAATGCTGGCTGACAAGCGCAGGCTGTGGTCGCCTATCGGATGCGGGGAGTCGAAGGCACTCAATATCTTGTCGGCAACTGCCATCGCATCCGATTTTCTCGATACGTTGCTGAGGAGAATCAGGAACTCATCGCCACCGTAACGACTGACCGTGTCAGTCTCGCGGACGGCCGTCGTCAGGCATTGAGCTATTTTTTTCAGCACAAGGTCCCCGGTCGCATGCCCAAGCTTGTCGTTGATACATTTGAAGTCGTTAACGTCCAGAAACAGCAGGGCAAAACCGTCGTCATGTCGGATGGAGTGAGCCATGGCGCGCTCGATGCGTTCCAGCAGCCGACGTCGATTGGGGAGATTGGTCAGCTCATCCAGATCCGCAAAATGCACGACTTCGTCGAGTGCCTTTGCTGTCGTTTCCGCATCACTGTGCAAACGCATTATTTCCACCACCAAGTGTTCATTGGCGTCGAGCAAATTACACTGCCTTTGAGTTTCGCTCAGGCGTTTCTGGGCGTGCGACAGTGCATCCTTCAAACGCATCAGCGCTGTTTGCGCCTTTATTGCTTCCTCGTCGATCCTGGCAAGCTCGCGTTTGGCGATGAAAAGCGCTTTTTGATTGCCCTCAAGTTTGTCGCTCATCTGATTTTTTCTCTTTCCGAGAGCTTTCGTTATTAATTTTTGTGATGAGGAAAGAACAAGCTTCTCTATAGTCAACCGGGTTTGTCGGATAGTTTCATTATTATGAGACAGGATGGTTTGAAATTATTGTTCTGTGCGTGACCGTTCAACGTGCTGGCGGTTCCACTTAGATTAAACCATCGGATCAATGGGTTATTCGCGGTACCTATGTGCTTCAGCGAACAGATCATTTGCCAGCGATCAATCAAACTCGGGACATGGGATTGCCAGGTAGCGGTCCCTCGCCACATACCGATGGGCCCCGTGCAGCTGCGCGACTGAGTTATATCCCGGGCTGCGCACTCACTACGAAGGACACTCACCCATGCTTATTCACTTCAAGATCGCCGGCCATCTCGCCTGCGGCCATCATGGCGACAACCTCACATCCACTGTCGAACTTGCCCGTGTGAAATGCCGCAGCTGTCGTAGCACCGATGCATTCAAGGAGGCTCGTAAAGACGCGCGCAACGCCGCGCGCCGATCCGCACGAAAAGCCAAGGCGATGCATGGCGTCAACGACTGGCGGGCTTCCTGGCAGGAAAGACTCACTGCAATGCCAGGTCTGCAAAGACTTCCACGGGGATTCCAGGGGCAACTCTTCGTGTGATGGCGCACAGAACATGGCGGCGATCAGGAGCAGAATAAAAACAATAACAGAGCAGCCTTCGCTGCAGCAGGCATGACCATGAACGCAATGACCGATTCAGCCCTGGTACTGCGCATCAACGCGCAGTGCCACCCACTACTGCGTTATCTTCATAAGCTCAGTGGTGTGCGTTATCTGGCGGTTTGTGAGGTGGTCGGCAGTTATGAGCTGAACCCTATCAGTGGCCGTGCAAGACACGTGACCGACAGGGAGTTGGCCAATGCGGAAGTCTGGGAAAGATTGCCTTGAGCAATAGCCCTGCTAACCCAGTTGGTCGATCATCACCGCATTGCTATAGACCAGACTGCCGTCACTCTCGCGATGTCCGACCAAATGAAACTGTCCGCGTTGGTCCCGTGAGCTTAAATAAACACGGAACTGACAATCGGATAACGAGCCACATTCCTGCGGCATGATCAGGTCCATCCGACTCATGTCGACATCTACCATGATTTCCGCTTCGTGGGTCTTGTTCAGGCGTTCTTCCGCCTGTTCCAGGCGCAGATGGTCGGCGACACTGACGTGGAAATGGATTTGCCCCAACGCCACGGGTTTACTGTTTTCGCTGGTCTTGTACCAGCCTTCGATGGTCAAGGTATTCATGACGAGCCCTCCTGGCGCGCAGGCCAGGGTTGCATGCCCCTGAAGCGGGGCATGGCTGGTTTAACGTTTGATCAGCGAAATCTTGGTGCCTTCGATGCTGACGCCCGCCATCAGTCCCTGCTGGTCAAAGACAAATGCATAGGCATCGTCCTTCAAGGTCGAGGTCGACAGATTTTTCGAGATCCCCTGGTCAACCAGGACAACGGTAGGACCGACACCGACTTCCCAGCCCTTGGTTTCACGGACGTACTTGATGGCTTTGTCAGTCATCAGGAACACCGCGTAGGCGTAAGACTGGGCGCCAGCCTGCAAGCCCCATGAACCCGTCACCGAATTGTAGTAACCGTCGACATTCGGGCCGCTGAGCATGACCCCCTCGCCATAGCTGCCACCAAACACCAGGCCGGCTTTGACGACTTTAGGGAATACCAGCACCGTCTTGGCACGGTGCGAGATGGTTTCGGCAAACGGATGGGCTTTGTAGAGTATCTGCAACGCCTGTCGAGAGTCTCTGTTCAGATCCTCGGCGGTGGCGGCGCTTGCACTATTGAGCAAGCCCGTGGAAAGCAGCGACAGGGTTGCAGCGCCGATAAAGAGAAGTGAGCGTAGTGAAGAAGTCATGGTTGTACTCCAATGCCAGTGATACGGATGAGCAAAGCCATTGCGATGGCCCTGCTCGTGGCCGTATCTGCGATCATCCGATCATGACTCGGCCACGACCGACCTTTGATCAGGTTAGGAGCCGCTACCGACCCATGTCTGTTCGGTAGCGCACAACACACTTCACATCAATGAAATCTATCCGCGACTTCGTGCCGCTCCCCGCGCTCACTGCGAAACAGTTTATCGGCGGTCTTTTTCTGATCGGTGGAAAGCGTGCCGTACAGCGCGCTGAACGAAGTGGCAAGTTTGTGCAGGTTGTCCGCGTGCATCTGGGCCAGCCTGGCATAGGACTGCATCGCGTCGTCGGCATTCAACGAAGGCAGCTTCTGCGCCTGATCCAGGTAGGCTTTGTCGGTGCCATGTGCATTGTCACGCATGGTTTTCGCATAGGCCTCCCACTGGACGGACTGCTTGTCGGTGATCTTCAGTTTGGCGTGCAGTTCGTTGATCCGCTTTTCGACCAGGTCTTCGTATTTTTTGGCGTGGCGGGCAGCTGCCTGTGAGACGGCGTCAGAGCTGCTCGCTGCTATCGTCGGTGCCGAGAAAGTAGCGCTGAGGACGGCCAGCATCAACACGGCGGGCGGGGCCGCTTTGAATGCGAAGTTTTTCATATTCGTCTATCCGGATTAAAGGGGCGGCATCTATGTCGCCAACCTTACCACTAAGCGCGGCAGCGAACCGACGAACTGTCGACAATATGCCATCGTTCCTTACCCGGCATTCAGGGATCTTGCTGTGCCAACAACACTTGCCCATGGCAATGAGAGCAGCCGCTAATCCGTTGCACTGGAGAACGATCAAATGAAACGCACGACCCTATGGATCCTGATATTTTCTGGCGCCCTTCTGTTAGGGGGCTGTTGGCCTTATTGGCATGATGGCGGGCACGGTGGCGGGCGTGACCATGGCCGCTACTACGGTGACGAGCGAGGCGGGAGTCAGGAATATCGCGGGTAAGTCCACGGCGTAAGGGCGGGTAAAGACCCGCCCTGTTGCCCAGGTGACTGGGGGAAAGCTGACCCACGGGGTCAGCTGTTGAGTTTTTTCGGGTACGAATCCAGCAGTACCTTGTCCTGGAGGCCGTCCAGGAGTTCCTTCAAGCGTGCGGCGCCCTCTGGTGTCTTGTCCGCCTTGTCCGGGTGCAACGCCCGTTCCAGCACGGCCATGAAACTCTGGGTTTTCGATGTGTTGACGGGGGTCGATGTGTGATCCACCAGGTGCCCCATCACGTATTTGGAGATATTTGTAGATTGGCTGGCCGATTGGGTCACCGATGCCTGGGTCAACTCACCGTCTTTGTAACCGATATCGGTCTGGCTGCTGGCTCTGTCGTCGATCTGGTAGAACAGGTAGTTCTGCGAGTCCGCATTGCTGGTCAGCTTCAGCTTCTGGCCCCCGGACAGCGCCTGGTGATAGCTGGCGGTCAGGTTCGATTGCTGCTTCTGCTCAATGGAGCGATTCTGAGGATCATTGCCCTTGAGTTGGGTGGTTTGGGACACGTTATAAGCAAAGGTATCCCGCTCGTTGGGACGCATCGGGTTGCTCGCCTGGCTTGCCTGTGTCATCGACGCGGAGAAGTCCGCGAGGCCACTCAACAGCTTGCGGTCGAGATTGGTGGGGGCAAGCGGGTCGACGGTTGCCGGCGTGGAGGCGGCACTGGCGGCGGGGTAGTTGCTGTTCAGGGAGGAGAATGCATCCTTGAACATCGACATCATGTCGCGATCGGCGTGACCTCGGGCGGCTGCGGCATCAATCTGCTTGAGGTAGCTCTGCAGCGCCTTGGCCTGTTGGAGGGGATTGCCGAGAATCGCCTGGTTCTTCAGGTCCACGGACAGTTGCAGATCACCCGAAGGGCCACTCATGCTGACCGAGCGTTTCTGGCTGTCGGCGTGGAACTCCAGGGTCTGGTTGTTGTTGTCGTCAATCTTGAGCTTGGTGCTCAGGTCGACCGAGGAAAATATCTTCGAGTCGTACTGGGTCAGGGCATCCAGCTTCAGTTGAGGCGGCTCGGCGGTCAAACCGTCGATCGCGGCCTGGAAACCTTTGGCCAACTTGCCCAGGGCCGCACTCTCTTCAGCCGTTAGATCACCGCCCTCCACCTGGGCCTGCACGGCTAATCCATTCTCCTGATTCGCCAGGCTCAAGGTCACGGTTTTACCGCTGGCGGTCTTGAGCGTCAGGCTGATCGTGCTGTCGGCATTGCTGCTGTGCAGCCTGGACTGCGCGGCGGCGATCCCGGCGGCGTTGAGCGGTCTGATGTCGGACTGCTGGACAACCGATTGCGAGATGTTCTTTTTGCCGTCGGCCAACTGTGAGAGCAACGCGGCACCCAGGCCGGCAAAGCGGGCGGCGTTGGAGTTGGAGCTATTGCTGAGGTTGCCGCCCATCGTGAACGACACCTTGTCCAGCGGACTGCTTTCCCAGGTAGGTGCCTGCACGGCGTTAGGCAAGGTTCCACGGGCATTGTAGGTGTTGATTTCGACCACATTGTTCTGGCCGAGAATCACGCTGGACGCCGGTGCGGAAGCCGTAGCGGGTGTTTCGACAGACTGGACGCCAGCCGGCGTATTACCAACAAGCTGGGAAGGGTTCAGCGTCAAGACATTGATCGACGATATCCCTGTCATGGAACCTCCTGGGGCAAGAAAATTATTCTATGTACAGGAGTGTATCGACGACGACACAAATAACTTTAGGGCGTCAGCAGCAGGCCGGAGAATTTTTGTCCAGTGCACTGAGCCCTTGTAATTGAGGGGCTCAAGCGCCTGTCCCCGGATACCGTGTCTCCATCACGATCGACAGCGCATCGGGCCGCCAGAATTCCTGGTCGAATTCCACCGGCTGGTTCGCTTCGCCGAAATTCAAGCGCTCCAGGTAAACGCTGGTGGAACCCACCGACAGTTGCAACAACTGCGCCTGTTCCTCGTTGACCGTGCCGATATGCATCTCCAGCTCGCAACGCGACTGCACCCGCGAAAAGCGCTCGCGCAGCAGGCGGGTGAGGGAGGTGTTCAAGTCCTCCTCCAACAGTCCCGGACACCAACTGGCCAGCAAGGCGTTGAACTCCAGCAGCACCGGACGGCGGTCGATCCAGCGTCGGCGTTGCAGGAAGAATACCGGCTCGTCCGCCGAGTCCAGGCCCATGCGCTTGGCCAGCCAGGTGCCGGCCGGTTGCAAGCGGGCCTGGAGGCATTCGGTTTTCGGTGTGCGGCCCTGGCTGCTGACATAGTCCATGAAGCCGGTGATGCGGGTCGGGTCATAACGGATGCGTTGTGGGCTGACAAACCAGCCCCGGCGATTTTCCCGGTACACCAGGCCTTCCGCTTCCAGCTGTTGCAGTGCCTGGCGCAAGGTGACGCGGGTACAGCCGAAACGCTCGATCATGTCGCGTTCGGAAGGAAGCTTTTCATTGGCCGGCGGGGTGCCGGTGCTGATGTCTCTGGCGATCTCGTCGCGGATCCGCAGGTAATGCGGTGATAAGGGATCGAAAGGCATGCGCAGGGATCGCCGGTTGGGGTCGCGAGGAGCAACGGCGCCTGGAGAGCAGGCGCCATGCGTCAGGTGCCTACACTAACGAATCAGCTCGCCCGTCGTCGAGTCCGCCCCTGGGAAGGGCGGCTGTTCCTGGGA
>Ga0209888_1000895_pt1 | contig 11030 bp, 11 predicted proteins | sample OrgsoiDNA_201059_FD_185807 | JGI IMG/M metagenome (GOLD analysis project Ga0209888, IMG submission 185807) | Permafrost soil microbial communities from the Arctic, to analyse light accelerated degradation of dissolved organic matter (DOM) -... | ecosystem: Environmental > Terrestrial > Soil >...
TTGACTTATACTGAAGCCATCGACATCCTGAAAGATTCATCGCACAACAAAAAGAAGAAATTTCAATACCTGATTGAGGGCTGGGGCGCCGATCTGCAAAGCGAGCACGAGCGTTACCTCGTTGAGAAACACTTTAAGAAACCGGTGATCCTGACCGACTATCCTAAAGATATCAAATCGTTCTACATGCGTTTGAACGAGGATGGTAAAACCGTTCGCGCGATGGATATCCTGTTTCCGGGTATTGGCGAGATCATAGGCGGCTCGCAGCGCGAAGAGCGTTACGACAAGCTTGTACAACGTATGGAAGAAATGGGTGTACCTACCGACGAGCTATGGTGGTACCTGGATACCCGCCGCTTTGGTACTTGTGAGCACGCCGGTTTTGGCTTAGGCTTTGAACGTTTGGTGCTTTTTGTTACTGGTATGGGTAACATCCGCGATGTGATACCTTTCCCAAGGGCGCCTAAGACAGCAGAGTTTTAAATTAATTACTGCAATATACAAGGCCGGGAGCGATCCCGGCCTTTTTTGTTAATAAGCAGGTTAAATTATATTATCACTCACACTATTAGGTTATTAGCGAATATATATCTGAAGAAAAATGTATATTTGTTATAAACCTGCTTATCCTGCTATGAAAAAGCTTTTTATTTTTATACTGGCTGGCTTCATCATCATTGATATAGGTACAGCCTGCTATAAGCCACCTGCGGATACGGTTGTTGAGATAAACGTTTATAATGGCAGCACTGCCATTACCGGGGTAGCCACGGTGAGTTTATACCGCAGTATGGCCGACGTAACCAACAACTCTCCGGCGTACACGCAAACCGTCGGCTACGATAATTATGTTGATATTACGGTTGCATATCTAAGTCAGTATTATGTGGTGGTAACCAGGGGCGCGGCAAAAAATTACTATGCAGGGTTTTTACCAGTTGGTATATTTCAGTCGCAAACTGATATCAATAGTAGCCCTGCGCAAACCCCGGCAGGAACCGTTGGTGGTGTAAAGTTTAAAGATGTTAACGGCGATGGTGTGATCAACAATTCGGATAAAACAGACGCCCCCGCTGTTTTTTTAACGAAAAGCACAACAACTTATCAAGGCGTAACTGTTTATTAGCTATTATTTTTTGTAGCGTTTAATCGAGTCATTGCGTATTGGCAAATATCACAACCCAAAAACGTTATGAAAAACTATTTACCGGCCATTTGCCTTTTCGCTTTAATTTCATGCTCAAAAAATAATGACATTGCGCCAACAGGTAGCTATACCGACGCTAACGGTACATGGGTTTCGGTTGCAAGTACACAATGGTACCTTACCAGGATAGGTAACGGGGGCGAGGTACACGTAAAGCTAAACGGCACTACCAACGCCGATAAAATTGCCATCCGCACATCAGGCGATGGTGTTTTAACCGAAGGCCCGTTATCCCTTTATCCAAACAAAAGCTTCAGCGCAGATGTTGTCAACTCTTTCTCTGTAACAGCCGTGCCAACTGGCAAGTTTGTAACCAGCACCCAATTAGTTGCTTACAAAGGCAGCGATATATTCGTGGTCACTTTAAAAAGCGATACGTTAAAGTACTGAAAGAGCTTACTCTTTCTTGTAATTTTTATGCACTATTAAAAAGCTGGCACGCTCTTCTTTGTGGAAAGGCACATCCCAGTTACCCTGGTAGGTTATCTTAACGGGTAAAAGCTCCCCGTTGAAATTGTTGCATTCGATATTCATCTGCACGTTAAAATCAACCAAAAAATTATGGAACTTCAAGTCGATGTAGCGGCCCAGTATCTGGAAGGTGCGCACATCAAAAATGGTAGTCACCTCCTTGATCATTACATCGTCATCGGCTGTACTGGGCTTGGGCGTTATTTTAAAACGGTAAACAGGTATGGTATCAAGATAAGTACCGCGTGCAAACTGGTACATATAAAACTCTTTCAGATCAGAGCCAAAGATCTCTGTTTTTCCGCTGATGAACGGAATACCACTTACCCGGCGTCCGGGTGTAAAAATTAACGTTTTAAGCTTGGCCTTATAGCCTTCGTTTTTACCGTTACCAACCGGCGCGTCGCCTTTAATAAAATCAGAATTGTAGGCGTTCATAAAAATATAGTCGAACATCTCGACCGTATACAATTCATACTTACCGTTCTTTTTATAAACCGCGCCACTATCGCGTTTAGCCAAAAACTCTATTTTATGTGTGCCTTTAACATTACTGTGATGTATTTTACGATAGATCTTACCTTCAACCTTATTCTTTTTATCGTAAGTAAACACCCGGTTCTCGGCATCAAAAGCATACTTCTTCATATTGCGGAAAGCCAGGTAAAAACCGGTATCGGCCAGCATGGCATCAATAAAATCCTGTGCGTTTAACCGGTGCGATTTAATATTCACCAGGTTGCTGTCGATCACAATCGTGCGTAAGGTATCGGGGTTAAAGCGCTTGATCTGCTGGGCCTCGGTTTTAGCTGCCGACAGGCATAGCAATACGGTAGCAATTACAATCGATTTGATCACTGTGGAGTTTAAAAACTTCATGCTTATTCTCTTTATTATTATTTTATGTAAATAATAGCTGGCCAAAGGTCTTGAAAAACAAGCTATTAAAATATGATATCAAACACTTTCTGTTAAAACTAAAAAAAGCCTCAAAGAAGATGCTTTGAAGCTTTTATATTTTACTGTGCTGCAGCCCAGAGGCGATTAGTTTCCCAACTGCTTTACCGCCAGGTACGCCATCAGGCCGGTGCTTAGTTCTAAAGCCTTTTCGTCGATATCAAAAGTTGGGGTATGTACCGATGAGGTTATGCCGCGCTCTTCGTTACGGGTACCCAAACGGTAAAAACAAGCGTCGGATACCTGCGAATAGTAAGCGAAATCTTCAGCCGCCATCCAGATATCAAGGTCGAGTACGTTCTCTTTGCCCAAATAATCCTCAGCAAAACTGCGCGCGCTGGCGGTTAGTAACGGCTCGTTTATCAGGTAAGGATAACCGTGCATAATATTAAAATCGCAGCTGCCGCCCATGCTTTCGGCAATGCCCTCGGCCATCTTTTTCATTTTGATGTGAGCGTCTTTGCGCCAGGCTTCATCCATCGTACGGAAAGTACCTTCGAGCTTTACCTCGTTAGGGATCACGTTGGTTGCACCGTTAGCGATAACTTTACCGAACGATAATACCGACGGCGACTTCGGATCGGCGTTGCGGCTGATAATGGTTTGTAATGCCACCAAAATATGCGCAGTAATAATTACCGGGTCGATATTTTGCTGCGGTTGCGCGCCATGACCGCCTTTACCTTTTACGGTAACATACAACTCATCGGTTGAGGCCATATACTTACCCGAACGGAAACCTACCTTACCTGCGTCAATCAAAGGCATCACATGCTGCCCCATTACGGCCTGTGGCTTGGGGTTTTCCAAAACGCCTTCTTTGATCATTAAACTCGCACCGCCGGGCAAACGCTCTTCGGCAGGCTGGAAGATAAACTTTACCGTACCGGCAAATTCGTCTTTTAATTCGGTTAATATCTTAGCGGTGCCCAACAGCGATGAGGTATGCACATCGTGGCCGCAGGCATGCATTACACCTACGTTAGTCGACTTGTAAGGCACTTCGTTAGCTTCGGTTATCGGCAAAGCATCCATATCGGCGCGTAGCGCTACTACATTAGCCGATGGTTTGTTGCCCTTTAGTAACGCCACCAGGCCGGTATCTGCCATATGCTCATAAGGTATCCCCAACGCATCTAATTGCTTGGCTACAAAAGCCGAGGTATTGTATTCGTTAAATGATAGCTCGGGATTGGCGTGGATATGCCTGCGGTTAGCAACTACATCGTTAAAAATAGTTTTTGATAGCTGCTGTATTTTGTCTTTAATCATTACTGTCTGTTTTAGGCAGGTTAATTTTTTCGGATAGGATAATAAGCGATGTGAATTGTTTACGCAATTGTTCCATCAACCGCGATGCTTCCAGCCGGGTTTTAAAATCGCCCACCTTCACCTTAAAATTAGGTTCGCTGTAAATAATATAGCTTTTAATATCAGGATAAAGGTCATTAAACTTAGCCTGGCTGCTATAGGCATCGGTGCGGTTCGATCCCATAAAGACCTGTACACGGAAACCATTGCCCGAATTTTGAGCCATCGGGCTGTTGGGCTGTTTGCTTAATTCTAACCGTTTGGCAATTACGCTGTCGATACGTGGGTCTTTAACCTCGGTAACCGTTCCCCGGGTTTGTGCTAAAGCCGATGCGGATATTAAAACAAAAAAAGCAATACCGCATCTTTTAGCTATAAAGCTTAATAATGATATGGTATTGCTTTGTTTCATACACTCAAATTAAATTTCCCCTTTAGGAGGGTTAGGGCGCTTTACGCCACGCCTACGCCATGGCAGTTTTTATATTTTTTACCGCTACCGCAAGGGCAAGGGTCGTTACGGCCTATCTTTTGCTCAACCTTAACCGGCATTTGTTTTTGCTGTTCGCGGGTATCGCCAAAACCATCAGGTATGCCATTGGTTTCGTGCGCCAGCTCCGGTTTTGATGTACGCATTTTGCGCAGATCTAATTTAGGCTGTGGTTTTGCTTCGCGTACTTCCTCCGGTTGCTGCATCGGTATGCCGCCACGGTATAAAAAGCTTACAATCTCCTTATTGGTATTGGCCAGCATCTGGCGGAAAAGCTCAAAAGCTTCAAATTTGTAAACCAATAACGGATCCTTTTGCTCATAAACCGCGTTTTGTACCGATTGTTTTAACTCGTCCATTTCGCGCAGGTGCTCTTTCCAGTCATCATCGATCAACGCAAGCGTTACATTCTTTTCGAAGGATTTAAAAACTTCCATACCATGATTGTCAATCGCCTTCTTTAAAGGAACTGATACCTGCATGCCATGCACACCATCGGTAAACGGCACAATAATATTCTCTATCTCCTGGCGGGTATCGTAAACATCTTTCAGTACAGGGTATGCCTGCGCGGCAATGGCTTCGGCTTTGCGTTTGTAAAAATCAGTTACTTCGGCAAATATCCTGTCGGTTAGTTTAGGGATGGTAATGGCGTCAAATTCCTCCTGGCTCAGTTCAGGGTCAACCGAGAATAAACGGATGACCTCCAGCTTAAAGCCTTCAAAGTTTTTAGCTTCTTTATATTCGTTAACCACATCGTCAACAACATCAAAAGTGGTATTGCTCAAATCCACATCCAAACGTTCGCCAAATAAGGCATTTTTACGTTTGGTGTAAATTACGGTACGCTGCGAGTTCATCACATCATCAAACTCCAGCAAACGCTTACGGATACCGAAGTTGTTCTCTTCAACTTTCTTCTGCGCGCGTTCAATCGAGTTGGTAATCATTGAGTGTTGTATCACTTCGCCTTCTTCAATGCCCATTTTCACCATCAGGCCCGAGATACGCTCCGATCCGAATAAACGCATCAGGTTATCTTCTAACGATACGAAGAATTGAGACGAACCCGGATCGCCCTGGCGACCGGCACGACCACGCAACTGGCGGTCAACACGGCGCGATTCATGACGCTCGGTACCTACGATAGCTAAACCACCGGCTTCTTTAACCCCTTCTCCAAGCTTAATATCTGTACCACGACCAGCCATGTTGGTGGCGATTGTTACTGTTCCGGTTTTACCCGCTTCAGCAACAATGTCGGCCTCTTTTTGGTGCATTTTAGCATTCAGTACGTTGTGTTTAATACCGCGCATTTTTAACATACGGCTCAGCAACTCCGATATTTCGACAGAGGTCGTGCCCACCAGAACCGGGCGACCTGCTGTTGTTAATTTTACAATTTCTTCGGCAACAGCATTGTATTTTTCGCGGGTGGTACGGTATACCAGATCCTGCTCATCGCGACGGCTGGTTGGCGTGTTGGTTGGTATCTCCACCACATCTAATTTATAGATCTGCCAAAACTCACCCGCTTCGGTAACGGCAGTACCCGTCATACCGCAAAGCTTGTGGTACATCCGGAAGTAGTTTTGCAGGGTGATGGTAGCAAAGGTTTGCGATGCGTCTTCAACCTTTACATTTTCTTTAGCTTCGATTGCCTGGTGTAAACCATCCGAGTAGCGGCGGCCATCTAATACACGGCCGGTTTGCTCATCAACAATTTTAACTTTTCCATCGTCCAAAATGTATTCAATATCTTTTTCGAACAAGGTGTAAGCTTTTAAAAGCTGGTTAACCGAGTGGATACGCTCCGATTTAATAGAGAAGTCGCGTATCAGGGTGTCTTTTTTAGCGATCTTGTCTTCGTTGCTTAACGACGATTTTTCGATCTCGGCAACTTCGGTACCTACATCGGGCATCACAAAAAAGCCAGGGTCTTCGCCTGACGCCGTGATCAGTTCAATACCTTTTTCGGTCAGTTCAACCTGGTTGTTTTTTTCGTCGATCACAAAATACAGTTCAGAGTCAACCTTAGGCATCTCTTTGCTCGAATCCTGCATGTAATAATTTTCGGTTTTTTGTAAAACGGTTTTGTTACCGCCTTCGCTTAAAAACTTAATTAATGCTTTGTTTTTTGGCAAACCGCGGTGTGCGCGTAATAAGGCAAGGCCTCCATCATCAACGCCGGTTTTACCATTGTTTATTTGGTTTTTTGCTTCGTTCAATACGCCCAAAACATAGTTTTTCTGGGTGTTTACCAAACGCTCAATGCGTGGTTTTAACTCATAGAACTCATGCTCATCACCACGTGGTATTGGACCTGATATAATTAAAGGTGTACGTGCATCATCAATTAAAACCGAATCGACCTCGTCAACCATGGCATAATGTAGCTTGCGCTGCACCAATTCTTCCGGGCTGCGTGTCATATTGTCACGCAGGTAATCAAAACCAAACTCGTTATTGGTACCAAAAGTAATATCAGCTAAGTAAGCGTTGCGGCGTTCTTCGCTGCTTGGCTCATGGCGGTCAATACAATCAACCGATAAGCCATGGAACTCATATAACGGCCCCATCCACTCGCTGTCGCGTCGTGCCAGGTAATCATTCACGGTAACAATGTGTACGCCTTGCCCTGCAAGCGCGTTAAGGTATGCAGGTAAGGTTGCAACTAAGGTTTTACCTTCACCTGTGGCCATTTCGGCAATTTTGCCTTGATGTAATACTACACCACCAATCAGCTGCACATCGTAATGAACCATGTTCCAGGTAACTTCGTTGCCGGCGGCTAACCAGGTGTTATGGTGCGTAGCTTTACTGCCGGTTATAATAACATTAGTTTTTTTAGCGGCAAGCTCACGGTCAAATGGGGTGGCTGTAACTTCGATGGTTTTATTTTCGGTAAAACGTTTGGCAGTTTCTTTAACTACCGCAAAAGCTTCGGGTAATATCTCTAATAAGATAACTTCCAACTCTTTATTGCGGTCTTTTTCAAGTTTGTCGATCTCTGTATACAGGTCAACTTTTTCGCCAACCTCTAATTCGGGGTTATCAACCTGCTCTTTAACAGCTTGTATCTGCGCGTCAATTTCGGCCAGGCCGACTTTGATCCTTTCTTTAAAATCAAGTGTTTTGGCCCTTAGCTCATCATTACTGATGTCGCCAAGCTTCGAAAACTCATTTTTGATCTTTTCAACTATAGGTTGTATACTCTTTACGTCTCTGTCCGATTTGCTTCCGAAAAGCTTACTGATAAATCCCAACATGGTTTATATTTTGAATTAAAATATGGCTTAATCAACAATTAAGCCACCGGCTCATTAAAAGCCATAATGACAGGCAAAATTACGGTTTAATGCCGAAAGTTTAGTGAAATATTGTGTAATAGTGTTTGAATAGTTAAATTTGTGTATGACAGTTTTAACGGTTACTATCGATGGGGACAAAAGTGAAAAAGCACTGAAAGCGTTGATGGCTGTTGCTGACGCTTTTGACATGGAATATGATATTGAAGACGATATCAGCTTTACACTTAGCGAAGAACAGAAAAAAGAGATATTACGGCGGGAAACAGAATACAAAGCCGGCAATATGAAACTGTATTCGCTTGATGAAGTAAAGAAGGCATTGAATTATAAAGAGTAAATGTACACCATTAAAATAAGCGAAGCTGCGCTGGAAGATATCTCAGATTCAGTAAAATGGTACAATGAACAACTCGAAGATTTAGGAGCCGACTTTACTAAACAAGTATTCACCACATTAACATTAGTTGAAACTAACCCACTTCATTATTCAATCAGATTTTCCGGCAAATTTCATTTTGCAAAAATCACACGATTTCCATTTCTGATTGTTTATGAGATAGTGGAGGACATAATCATTATAAATGCTGTATTCCATACCAGCAGAAATCCTTCAAAATTTTAATTTGCACATCTGCACATTTCCAAATCTGCACATTTATCTATCTTTGCCCGCATGAATATCCTCATCATCGGTTCGGGCGGCCGCGAAAGTGCCTTCGCCTGGAAACTGGCGCAAAGCCCTAATTGCTCGCAATTGTTTATCGCTCCCGGCAATGCAGGTACAGGGCAGTATGGCAAAAATGTAAATCTTAAGGTTACCGATTTTGCAGGCATCCGCAATTTTGTGCTGCAAAACAAGGTCGAATTGGTTTTGGTTGGGCCCGAAGAACCACTGGTTAAAGGTATTCACGATTTCTTTTTAGCCGATGAACAACTGAAAAGCATTCCGGTTATAGGCCCGCAGCAGGAAGGTGCACAGTTGGAAGGCAGCAAGGATTTTTCAAAGCAGTTTATGTTCAGGAACGGTATTCCTACAGCAGCTTCCAATACGTTTACAAAAGATACTTTGCCCGAGGGCATTACTTACCTGGCTACAGCCGGCTTACCTGTAGTACTAAAAGCCGATGGCTTAGCCGCAGGTAAAGGCGTGTTGATCTGCACCACGTTGGAAGAAGCAGAACAGGAGCTAACAGCGATGCTACAGGATGCCAAATTTGGCGAGGCCAGTAGCAGGGTGGTTATCGAGCAGTTTTTACAAGGCATTGAGCTTTCGGTTTTTGTGATGACCGATGGTGTAAACTATAAAATATTGCCGTCCGCAAAGGACTATAAACGTATTGGCGAAGGCGATACCGGTTTAAATACAGGCGGTATGGGTTCGGTTTCGCCGGTGCCGTTTGCTGACGATACCTTTTTGAAAAAGGTTGAAGAGCGCATTGTTATCCCTACTGTTGAGGGGCTGAAAAACGAAAATATCCCATACAAAGGCTTTATTTTTATTGGCCTGATGAATTGCGATGGCGAACCTTACGTAATTGAATACAACTGCCGAATGGGCGACCCCGAAACGGAAAGCGTTCTGCCAAGGATAGAGTCGGACTTTTTAGACTTGTTGTTAGGCATTGCCAACCAGGATATCCATACCCGCGAATTAAAAATATCGGCTAAAACCGCTGCTACCGTAATGTGCGTGGCCGGTGGTTACCCCGGCGATTACGTAAATGGTAAAACCATAACCGGTATTGAAAACGTGCGCGATTCAATTGTTTTCCAGGCTGGTACCGAGCTTGAGAACGGAGCAATCAAAACCGCAGGCGGCCGTGTATTGGCCGTAACCACTTTGCAGGATAATTTATTTGAAGCTTTGCAGCACGCCACAACCGATGCAGCGCGCATTTATTACGACGGTGTTTACTTCAGGCGCGATATTGGGTTCGACCTGATCTGATCCAAAAAATGAGCTGATAATAGCGTTTTTGCCTTTTATGATGCTACACTGTTGAATAAAGTCTGTGGAACATTCCCTTGACCTGCCGGGCCGGTTATCAAATAGGGAGAATTAACGGTATTTCTGATTTCATGCATACTGGCAATATTTCCTTTATGATTTATATCATCATTTTTTGAAATTAAAGTAAGTTCAGGCTTAAGCCATGCTTTCTTTTGTGTGTTTTCCATTTGGATTTAGGTATATAAATAAATGTGTTTTTTGCTCAATTCTTATCATTTTAAAAAAACAACGATAAGTTTAAAATATGATTAACGAATTGTATAATGAATATTTATGATATGAAATTCTTAAAATCAAATGCTTTAGCGAAGCAGTAATTAGCCAATTAACAAAAAAGGGATAGGTTAATACTTATCCCTTTTTTTTATGCTCTTCGCAATTTTAAGACATCGCATTATCGTATACCGCTGAGGGAACTGTACCGCTACCGCCGTGCGCCGTCGTTGATATTTTATGGTTACCCGTGCGGATCTCACGGGATGCAACGGCGGCGCCACCGTGGATTTCGTTTTTCCGGGATATTAAAATCACATGCGGCGTGTGCCATACTTTTTTATTAAGATCTCTCATCGGATGACTATTTTTTGGCTTTAAGTTAAAATTTGTATTATTCAGAGCATCGGTCAAGCCTATTTAATTAATTCGGCCAGCTTAGCCTCTAAGTCTGCGCCGCGCAGGTTTTTAGCAATGATCTTGCCTGTTGGGTCTAACAGATAGTTTTGCGGTATCGAAGCTACTTTATACAAAACGCCGGCCTGGTTTGCCCAATACTTCAGGTCGGATACCTGTGTCCAGGTCAGGCCATCATCTTTAATTGCTTTAAGCCATGCTGCTTTACCGTCTTCCCTATCAAGCGAAACACCCAGGATAGTAAAGTTCTTAGCTTTATATTGGTTGTAAACTTTTACCACATTAGGGTTTTCCTGGCGACAAGGGCCGCACCATGATGCCCAAAAATCGATCAGCACATATTTACCACGCAGCGATGATAAGGTTACCGGTTTGCCCGATGTATCAGCTTGTGTAAAATCGGGAGCGATAGAGCCAATAGCGGTGGTTTTGGCAATATCCAATATTTGCCTGAATGATACGCCACCTTCTGTAGCTCTTATTTCGGGCGAGAGCGTATTGAATATTTTTTCAATCTCGTATGGGTCGTTCGATGAATTGTTCAAAGTACCCAGGGCCGCCAGGCTCATAAAACTTTTAGGGTTGTCCGCAATAAATTTGCGCATTACTTCTTCTTCCTGTGCCATGGCAACTTTGTAT
>Ga0209888_1000896_pt1 | contig 11007 bp, 16 predicted proteins | sample OrgsoiDNA_201059_FD_185807 | JGI IMG/M metagenome (GOLD analysis project Ga0209888, IMG submission 185807) | Permafrost soil microbial communities from the Arctic, to analyse light accelerated degradation of dissolved organic matter (DOM) -... | ecosystem: Environmental > Terrestrial > Soil >...
CCACCAACAGCCAATGCCGCTTCTAACTTTGGTACATAATTGATTTGAAACTCCATTGGAGTCACATCAAGATGGCCACTTATAAAATATGTTGTCATAACTTTTCAGAAAAATTGTATCGTCCACGCCCACTACGCTTTGACTTATACATTGCTCCGTCGGCAGCTCCTAATAGATCATGAATAGATTGCACTCTAGAATCATAAGTTGCTATACCAATGCTAGCGTCGATAAGACCTTTATATTCAGCCTTACTTAAGGCTTCAACATTCTTAATAATTCTCTTGGCGATTTCAATCAGCTGCGCATCATCTTGATAGTTTGGAATCAAGAATACAAATTCATCCCCACCAATTCTAGCTAACGTATCAGTTGATCGCACTACGGTAGTAAAGGAAGATGCCAATTTTTTAAGTAACCGATCACCTTCCAAATGCCCCATGGAGTCATTTACCGATTTAAACCCATCAATGTCGACATAGATTAAGCCAACCGGACGAGCACTTGCTTCACTCAATACATCAATATCTGATAGTAACTTTCTACGATTGTATAAGGAAGTTAATGGATCGTGAGTTGTTTGGTGATCCAAATGTTCAACGTGCGCTTCGATTTCTTCGTAGGCTGCACGTTGTATCCACAGCGACCATGCCAAAATACCAACAACTAAAAATGCAAGACACAAAAATGCGATCATACTTAATATGACGCGAACATGTTCTTCAGCAACTGCGATTATTTGATATGCTCGCCAAATAGCCATAAGCTCGCCAACATCACTACGTAGCTGTTTCATATACAGCACGCCACTATTATCTTCTACCACATTAAGGGCAGCTTTTGGATTACCATCCTTATTAAGAATAATGGTGTGTTCTAATTCTATAAATTTTAAATCTTTGGTGCTGTCAATTCTGTCAATCAACACGACCGAACGCGGATCATGTTTTATGGTATCACGAAGTAAAGTAAGCGTGGCATTTGCATCGTCAACTCCTTTAAAATATGGATTGAGATACGTATCGCTGCTGGTGAGTAGATAGCCCCGTTGCCCCGTTTCAGCCATCTCCAAATCTTCCATTAAGCGATGACTCTGCGTTAAAACGGTAAGAGTATTGGCTTCTTGAGCTTGATCTTTCATCACTGCTTCAAGCTGTTGGGTAAAAGCAAAAGTAGAACCCAATAGGGCGGCCCCAATAAGGCCAAATAAGAAAAAGAACCGCTTGCGGTTTGAAATCAAAATCATAAAGGGCAGATACCTAGTAGGTGTACCCTTTAATTTATCACTAAAATGTGCTAAAATGACGCAAAATCTAATACCAAGTGAAGAAGAGTTGTTACCAGAAGTAAGCTTCACTCTTCGTCGTAGTCACTAACCCAATTGGCATACCAATTCTTTAATGATTGCTCATTAAGGGGAAGATTGGTCCCAAATACGGTAGTGCACGTCTCATCTGCCTCCACACAGGCATTGGGCCAATTGTGATGGCCACTCCACACAATTTCAACCTCGGAACTGTTTCCCGCATATCCTTTGTCGATAGCTTCCAATATCAGCGTATTGGAAATCAGGTCATCATTGAAATTGTAATAGTCATCATATCCATACAAATGCCCATCAACGTAATACCCCCACCAGGTATCGTGGTCAATCTTTGTAATTTTGATTGTGTGCATGTTCTTATTGTTATTTTACTGCAAGGAATTACTTCGATGATTCCTGAAATACCTGATTAAGATGTGACACACCGCTTGCCCCACCATCAACAAACCCAGCTTTCAAGCTAGATAATGTTGCTCCTGCTTCATATGCTGCTTGTCTGGGACCAACGTCGATCACATAGCATACCAAACATAGAATGCCGAGGTATACCAAATACCCCATAAATCGTACACAATCATTCATTACCCTCTCCCCGTTTTATGTTGCCAATTCTATAATGGCACGGAGAATGTTGCAAGGCACAAATTACCAATCAAATATGAAATATTCCAAGTTCCTCGCCAGAATTTCTTCCTTCAATTGATCAAGCAATTCAGGGTGACGAAACAACTTTCGGTGAAATTGCTGCTCGAGATCATCTACTTGAACCTGTACACTATTTTCCAATTCAAGAACTACATCTTCTAGATCAACAGTCTGGAATCGTTCAAACCACATGTCATGCGTCCAATGGAAATTTCTCCCCATGCATTCAAACTTGACAGAGAACTGTGAGAAGTCCTTAAGCGTACTTGGTGCATCACACCAGAACTCCCAACGTTCATCCAACGGAATTGACTTGTCTTTTATCGCTTTGATAAACCGTTGCTTGAGTGTATTTTGCTCTTTCTTGAACTGATCTATGGCTGTTGTCAGCTCTTGTAATTGTGTCATTATTATTATTTTAGAAATGAATACGAGTGCCAATTGTATTAAACAATTGGCACTCGCTCAAGAACTACTTACTAGGGCTTACTTACTACCCCAAATAGCCAAGTTGTTCAGAAACTGCACCAGCAAGGGGACCGGGCGACCCGTTGCTCCCTTTGCACTTCCACCTCGAGAAGCAGTACCAGCAACGTCCAAATGCGCCCAAGCAGGAGTATCTGCTGTGAAGCGGGCAAGGAACGCAGCCGCTGATGATGCCCCACCAGTACGACCACCAATGTTGGCCATGTCAGCAAAGTTCGACTTCAACATCTCGTCGTACTCTTTATCCATAGGCATACGCCATACAGTATCCATTGAACCGTAACCAGCATCGATCAAGCGAGTAGCAAGTGCATCATCCGTCGTAAACAGACCGCTGTGTACTTCACCAAGTGCTGATACAATTGCACCGGTAAGCGTTGCAACATCAATCAAAATAGCAGGCTTGAACGTTTGCTGCGCGTAAGTCAACGCATCACAGAGGATCAAACGACCTTCAGCATCGGTGTTCAGAATTTCAATCGTCTGGCCCGACATACTGGTGACAATGTCACCAGGTTTGATTGCATTATGGGACGGCATGTTTTCACATGTTGGAACAATTGCAATCACATTCAGGGGCATATTGTTCACTGCAATAGCCTTGATTGTACCCAACACTGAAGCGGCGCCCATCATGTCGTACTTCATTTCATCCATAGTGGCTGAAGGCTTCAACGAGATACCACCGGTATCAAATGTGATACCTTTACCAACCAACACAATAGGAGCTGCACCTACAGCACCGCCGTTATATTCCACAATGATCAGCTTGGGTTCTTGAATTGAACCTTGGGCCACTGCCAGGAATGAACCCATTTTCATGGCTTCAATTTCTGCTTGGCCGTGAACTAAGACGCTGACCTTATCGCTAATCAGGGTCTTGGCTTGTTCACCCAGCCATGTTGGTGTGCAAATATTACCTGGTGTATTACCCAGGTCTTTGGTGAACGTCATACCAAGAGAAATAGCTTCCGCGGTATTGATCGCATCTTGCGCATAATTTTGATGGATGCTGTCGCTTACCACAATTGTGATCAATGTGGGGAATGGTGCTGGTGCCTCTGGCTTGCTCTTATACGCATCAAAGAAGTATTCCTTCTCACGCAGCGCTTGCACTACTTCACGAACGCTATCAAGCTCTGTTTCAAACTTGATTTGTTCTTCTTGGGTAATGAAGACCAAGACATTAGCAAACGCTCGTCCCTTCAATTCACCAGCTACTGCTTGAGCAGCAGTGCGGAAATTGTGACGATCGAACTTGTCCTTCTTACCCAAGCCCACGAGCAGCAATCGATAAGCACCACTAGGACCAGCATTGAATTCCACCAAAGTATTACCAAGCTTCGGCTTGAAATCACCTGATGCAATACGAGCACTAATGACTCCTGACGATTCGACGTCGTATTCTTGAGCAACACCAGTAAGCGTATCTTCTTCAAACACACCAACGACCAACATGTCAGCTGCTGGCAATTGACCAGACACTGACGAATTTGTAACCGCTTTGAATTCCATATCGTTCTTCCAATAAAAAGAGCCGCACTTGGCAGCTCTTTTGGTTTAGTTATTGCCGCTCGACCATTATACAGAGTGGTGGTCCTAGCGCAATTTAGTACGTGCTTTGCACGATTACAATTTCTTTTGGACGTTGTGACAAACAATCGTTATTTGAACCAACTGAACCATCTGCTTTTCTTTGGCATACTTTGCTTGGCCATATACTCGTCAATGACTGCATGCAGCACTTTGGCGGGCAACTCTGCAATTTGCTGTTGAATCACTTCTTGTACGTGTGCATGGTGTTCATTGATGCGACGTTGACGTTCAAGCAAATGCATTTGACGCTGAGCAATCCATACTGGATTTGTTGGGTCAGGTGCACCACCCATACCCTCCATACCATATGCATAATCCAACGGATTTCGATCCATTTTTATTCCTTCAATTTATACTTGTGGTAAGTTGGCACACTAATCATACAATTACTTATACGTTCATATGACAAAGTCAGCAAGTAATTCTTATGTTGTTATCATCATAGTCCATTTGGAAATAACGACATATGATCTTCTTTCAAGGTCTTGTCAAATTCTATTTCGTAATTAAAAGTGGCTCCATCACCTTGCTTGATATTCCATTCTACGATTGCAATCGTAGAATCTGATTTGCCAGCAATTTTAAGCAGACGTGATCTACATTCGTCAACGTTATCTTGCAAAAAATCCACACCATATATAGTTGATAAGGTCGCTTTATGTTGCAAATACTGTTTGGCGATCAAAACCGGAGCAAGGAATTGTCCATTACCACATGTAGGCTCTAAGAAAGTTTTACCGTCAAGCCATACAGAGTCATCTAGATGCTCTAGCATCTGAATGACTAATTCAGTAGGAGTGAATACTTCTCCAAATTCAGTTTGCCTTGATTCCGATCTATGCAACACATAATGTTTGGATTCGTCCAAGCATAATTTGCGCAATTGGTTATTAAATTTCATTTTAATCTATTTTAAATTTTTTGCGTACATCAGCATCAGACCATGATTTTGAAAAATCCATGTTTGGGATTTTGCTAAACAACGTGCTTGTATTATTAGGCACATCACCTTTTGCTGCACGAACAAAAGCCAACATAGTTGGTAAATTGAAAAAATCAATGAGGTTTTTGGCTTCTTTTTCGTTTTTAACAATAATGCAAAACGGTGAGGCACCAATACCAGCATCAGGTCCAACATATTTCATATTACCAATAACACCAGATTTACTCATTCCAGTAAAAATAACCTTATGCTGTCCATATCCGGCAAGCAAATGCTGCTGACTACGACATATCCAGTATTGTTCAGGTTCTTTATCTTTAAACCCACCAGACTTGATATATATAATGCCATTCTTGGAATCAGATTCAATCATATCAGAGTGATATAACCTACCAGAAAGAACGGTCATCCCGTCACTTACTGCGATTTTCTGAAATATTTCGTAGTCAGCTATATCTGACCACACGGTTCCTTTCGGTACAGTCTCTGATATAGATCGCCCGTGCAAATCGTATTGCACCGTTACTGTTTTATTTGGATCAGAAATAAACCAACACACACTAATTTGAACATTGTTACCAAAATAATTACTACCCAAATAGCCTTTATATGCAATATGTTGCATATTTGTAGGTTCATTAAAATAGGTTGCCGGAATTACAAATGCATTGATCTTGGCAACTTTTTTTGCTTTTTCTAGAAAAATCTCATAGAAGTTTTTCTGCCCTTCTTTTTGATACGGAGGGTTCCCTATTGCTACATCAAAACGCATATCTTTTTTCTCCAATTCTTCTAATTTATCTGGAGAATAATACTCACAATTTGGGAAATCGTCAATAATTGAATCTATATGACTATCAAACTCTGTGCCAGTAGTAACTACTATTTTTTTAAAGCCCATAGCATATAATACTGGAACCACTTCAATTGAAAAGAAAACAATAACCGACATATTTTGTCTTGTCTTTTCATCCAATTGCAGCAATTCAATAAGACGCAGTACGAAAACCCCGTAAGCGTTAGTTTTATTGATGTTACCATCAATACACTGCACCCCTTTAACTTCTTTACGGCCTTTCTTTGTAATTTTATACCATGATTTTGAGGCACATATATCGCCATCATGTCGCATTTTTTGAATAGTATCTAAATAATCAATGATTGTTTGGCTCCTATTTGGAGTACGAGCATTTTGCAGTTGGTCTTCCAAACTCTTAAATGTTATCACTGACGTGTTAGATGCGACTGACGAAATTTTCTTTTTTCTGTTCGACAAGGTCTGATCTGATACTTGACTTTTTTGCATGTTACTTTGCATCGGTCACCTCCAACATGAAATATATTGTTACTTACCAAGCTGCTTTTTTCTGTGCTGCTCGTGTTTTGATATCATTATACAGTTCATTTACACTTGTGTCATTGCGTTCTTGTTCTTCAATTTCTTCACGTGCTTTTCGCGCAACAATCGCAAGTTCATTATTTGATAGCTGCTCAGTTACAGCAGTTTTCAATTTAATGATTTTGAAGTTGATATCACCTAAATTAGGCGATACCTTATTAGTTGTGTTAGTCAGCCCAGTACGATCACTGATGGGTCCTTCGATAGTCCACTGGTAGTCAGCACCAAGGGCATAATGCAAATGTAACGCAAGTTCTTTTGCTTGTTCTTTTGCATTATTTTTATCATTGTCAATGTAAAGGTACAAATAAGCAGTATCCTTACCACTACGAACCCGTTGAATACGCCCCAATGCTTGTTGCAATGCAATGTCAGACATGCCACGGCATATAAGAGCCGTGTTGAGGTTGGTGACATCTACCCCTTCTCCTACTTTACTATGTTGCAGCAAAAGCGTGGCGATACCATCAGTAGACGCTTTTAACTGTTTGAGTATTGCATTGCAATCTTTACGTTTCGTTTTAGCTGTTAGCTTGTATATTTGTATTCCGGTAATAAGGTCATCAAGCTTTTTCTTAAAATCGTCGTTTCGCATCATCTCATCTAGAAAAGGAACAAACGAGCCAAATACAATTGCTTTAGGTAATTGTAGAGATAACTGAAATGCCATAACATACAAAATAACTGCCGCCTCCTTGAAGAATTTTGAAGGCCGAGCAATGTTCAAACCTTTAAAATAATCTTTGATAGCATCTGAAATACCGCGTACTTCTCCAGAAGATACAAAAAAAACTCGTAAGTGTGGGACTAGATAATGCCATTCTACCAATTTTGACGTTTTAATATCTTCCAATGCTTGAACTGCACCAAAGACTGGATCAGTATGCGAAAATCTGGTTCCTTGTCTTTTACTTGCCGAAAAGAACCAATTTGATTTTGAAAACTCAGCATATTGCATCAGTGATGTTTTGTTACTATTATTCGTATCTTGAGTGATATAATTATGATATTCATCATGACACGTAATGTCAATAGTAATTTGATTTCCCTTAACTAATCCAATAAATGCGTTAAGAAACGATGGTTTACATACAAAATAAACAGTAGGAGAATTGTCGTTAAAGCTTTGTTCAATTTTGAATCGATCCAAAGTAACAATTGCTTTCAACTGCCCGTCAATTTCAGAAAGATCGGCGTCGTCGGCATGTTCAGCCTTATAATCAGCATCATCTATTCCCAACGATGAAATTTGGAAAATTTTCAAATTTATGTGTTTCGTCTCACCAGCTTTTTTAAACTCGTCCCAACGGGCTTCGAATTCCATTTGAAGTTGATGGCACAGTGCAATACTTGGAGCGGTAATAACTATTCGCCTTGCTTCGTTTTTAATTATTGCTAGGCAAATGGCCGTAACGAAAATCAAAGATTTTCCTCCACCACACCCAATATGTATTTTGGCACTAGTTGTCACATCTGTATATGCCAATTTTAATAACTTTGCTATTGCCCTAGGTTGATATTCAGAACGAAGCTTATATCCGTTATTGATACGGACATGAGTCTCTAAGTACGTACGAATTTTATTTTCTACTCCAATAAAATCAGCCTCAAAATCAGAATCATGTAGCCATGGTTTATCGATATTTCTCATTTGATTCCTTTGGAGGATAATGCTGATTGCAATGCAACTGCACTAGCACAAGCATCGGCAAATAAGGTAAAAAATTCATGATTACCATTCAAAAATGGAGTTTCACTACGCTTTGGTAAGCCTTGAATTCGTTCTCGCATTTTATCTTGCCCAATAAAATGTATTTGATCCGTATAGTCTAAACGAAAATCTTTTTTGTAACTTAGTACGGTGTCATCACTCAGTACGTTTGTAGGACACATCAAAAAGGTATACTGTGGAAGTACTCGAGCGGTAGCTACTTCATCAAAAAACGTATGCAGCTTCTCTTGTTGAAATTGATGATAACCATCAACCGTCATTTTCACCTGGATTAATGCTGGTAATGCCTCGAAAATACTTTGTGCAGTAAAGTCATAACCTCGTTGGAATTCGTTGGCGCTAGTATCAACAATTCTCTCAATGTCATAAAGATGACCAAACCGTTTTAACCAGAATTCACACAACACTTCACCCATCCAGCCATAAGTATTTCTGTATTCTTCTGCTGCTATTTTTTCGTTTTTCGTGATATGCATTGTTGCCTTTTCACGCAACAATGCATATCTTTCAATCTGTTTAATGTAAGTAATAAGCGGTTTTGGATTTCCGGTTTGATCAAGCAAATTGCCAAAAATTCCAGATGATATCCATAAATGTACTTTATTGTGACTTAACATAATTGTTTTGTTCATTTTTTCCTCACAACCAAGTCTAAATGATTATTAGTATTTCATCAAGTAGAACCAGTCATATATCGGCTCCGATATATGACTGGTTCTAACTGTTTTGGTCCACCGTTCAGGATTCAAACAACCGGACGTAGGAATAGAAGATAATATCTGCATGTGCTTCGACACTAATACTTTCCATATGCACGATTAAGATATTGTTATTCCTTCAAGTTATACTTGTGGTAAGCTGGCACATTCAAGCACGTAGGTCATCAATTCTGACCCTATCGATACCATGCCATGTTCGTTTACTTCACTTATGGTAAGGTCTCGACGAATCGCACATTGTATTTCACCGCGCACACCAGTTGAATCTTTCCAACCAGGTATACACGTAGTCACGATCAACTCGTCGCATACGTTTAGCAGCTTCTCACTGTAACGCTTCCAGTAATCCCAGTCCCCTGGAATAGTCCGACCACGGTTAAGAATGAAGTGCTTGGCGAGCGGTGAGACGGTAATGTAACCTTGTTCGATCAGCAGCGCATCAACATCCAAAAACGTATTCATACGCGCTTCAGTAATCAAGGGATCGGAGCTACTATACGGCGCGGCCAAATAAACAATTGAATTATGCACTTATTCTCCCTTTGTTTCCCAAGGATAAGAGTAGTGTTCCACATATCGTTTGCGGTCCTCTTCACTCAATCCGACACCAATCCAGTCGAGTATGCCTAGCTCGGAATCAATTTCCCATTGACGCTGATCACTCAACTTGAAATAGTCGCGCGGTCGTTTGAAAGTCTGTTCGAACATTTCACGTTCAGTCATTTGATCCTCTCAATCTTAGAACGAAATGTCTTCCTGTCCAATTCCGCCAACTCTTCAAGTTCATTAGACGTGAAGCGTTTACTATCTTCAAGTTGATCGAACACATGTTGGATCATATGAATATTAGACCACTTCAGATCCACCACCTTATCAGGTTCACTTGAATCAAATTTACCAATATGTACAGTCTTACCGTGGTGCTTGAAAGTATGCGTCAAATTAGGCATGCTGCTCCTTTATATGAATTATCGTCGATGCTAGCAATATATCATGCCAGTATAGCATCAAGTGATGGTTTCGTGCACCTCAACGTCATAAACGTTATAGTACACCGCATATTCAGAAGTCTTTGCAGTGAAGTGATTTTCGAATTTTTCTCGAGCCTGGGTTGCATCCACGGCAATCACTAACCTGGAAGTTGGTTCCCTTACAGGTTTACGTGAACTCTCGTATTGCTTGATCTCAACAATACCAGTAACTAAGAAGTACGTTTCCATTAGAACTCCACCCAGCCAGTTTCCTCTTCGTCATCAGACTCCATGCCGAAAGGAATAGTTGCGAACATGCTTTCCGTTTTTTGAGAAAGCGCCATGTTGTTGATCTGTGCCTGTGCGATCGTTGCATGACGATCAAGCACTTGATAGATCCGCGCCAAACTATCGGGAGCGATCACCATATCAAGCGTGAGGGGAACTAACCCACCCTCAATTACAATAGTACGCTGTTCCAAATGTGTGTCATGCACAATCGTAATATCCAGCTCTGTAACTTCATGTTCAAACATGGTCGCTCTCCGGTAGTTAGACTTAATTGCTTAGCGACAACTGCACATCAAACTAGCCTAGATATTAAATTTCAAGGCCATGAGGCGAGCAACTGCTTTTTCCTGGGTGGTCATAGAACTCGAATCAAAATCAGCAACACTAGCATCCCACGTCATTCGGTGATTGCGGGTTTCCATAAACGCATCGACAAATACCGAACGCGGTTGGTTAGCCATTTCCTGCATCATTCGCATTTCCATCATGATGTCGAACTGTGCAGCATGGTTGATCATGACCGGCCCAACATATTCACCCCGCTTGGGTACGTCATGAAAGGACGGTGTGAATGCCTTAACTAAACGCGTATGAACCGGGAAAAAGGCCATAGGCATCAGTCGTTGATTTTGCGGAATATGCATTACTGCTCCTTGTTATCACCATAATCAAATGATATGTTCATATGAATATCCCTGCAAGCAAATAGTAGAAATGCTGAGGGCTCCCAAATGGAGCCCTCATTGTATTAGCTTGGTGATATTACAGCGATGCGCCATCTCGGATGAATTCACGATATGCATGATCGATCGGTTCACCGTCAGTAAAGTAAATCACCACGCTTTTTTGTTCTCGTACATGACGGATATGATCGGGTAGCACGGCCTTGACTGCAAACGTG
>Ga0209888_1000902_pt1 | contig 10883 bp, 9 predicted proteins | sample OrgsoiDNA_201059_FD_185807 | JGI IMG/M metagenome (GOLD analysis project Ga0209888, IMG submission 185807) | Permafrost soil microbial communities from the Arctic, to analyse light accelerated degradation of dissolved organic matter (DOM) -... | ecosystem: Environmental > Terrestrial > Soil >...
GAGAACGCCAAGGTCACCGACGGCATGGCGAGCAAGGCGGCCAAGGAAGCCACCGATGGCGGCGACTCCGTGCAGCAGACCGTCCAGGCCATGAAGAAGATCGCCCAGCGCATCAGCATCATCGACGATATCGCCTACCAGACCAACCTGCTGGCCTTGAACGCGGCCATTGAAGCGGCACGCGCCGGGGAACACGGCAAGGGCTTCGCGGTGGTGGCGGCGGAAGTACGCAAGCTGGCCGAACGCAGCCAGGTGGCCGCGCAGGAGATTGGCGAGCTGTCCACCAGCAGCGTCGAAATGGCTGAACGGGCTGGGCATTTGCTGAACGAGATGGTGCCTTCGATCAACAAGACCTCCGATCTGGTCCAGGAAATCACGGCGGCTTCCGAAGAACAGGCGGCCGGCGTGGCGCAGATCAATACGGCGATGAACCAGCTCAACCAGGTCACCCAGCAAAACGCTTCAAGCAGCGAAGAGCTGGCCGCCACGGCCGAAGAAATGAGTGGCCAGGCGGAACAGTTGCAGCAGGCGATGAGCTTTTTCACCCTGGAGGCGGCCAATGCGAGCGTGAACGTGGCGCAGGGTAAATCGCGCGCGGCGGGTGGTATGACGCGGTCGGTCGCACGGGCAGCGCAACCGGCCCTGCACAAGAGTTTCGCCCAGGCCGTCGGCCCCGACGAAAGCGAGTTCACCCGGTTCTGAGCAACGCCTGGACGCAGACCCTTTTCATGCAGGAGAGCAACATGGGTGCATTAACGACTACCCGCCAGGCGGTGGCGGTGCCAACGCAGGAGGCGCAGTACCTGACGTTCCTGCTGGCCGGCGAAATGTTCGCCATCGGCATTCTGGGAATCAAGGAAATCATCGAGTACGGCCACGTTACGCCAGTGCCGATGATGCCCGCCTTCGTCCGTGGCGTGATCAACCTGCGCGGTGCCGTGGTGCCGGTGGTGGACCTGGGCGCGCGCTTCGGGCAGCCGTGTTCGAGCGTGACCCGGCGCAGCTGCGTGGTGATTATCGAAGCCAGCGGTGACGACGGCCAGGCCCAGGATATCGGTTTGCTGGTCGACACGGTGTCCGAGGTGCTGGAAATTCCAGCGGCCGAGGTCGAGCCACCGCCGAGCTTTGGTGCGCGTATTCGCGCCGATTTCATCAGCGGCATGGCCAAGGTCGAAGGCAAGTTTGTCATTGTCCTGGACGTTGACCGGGTGTTGTCCGTGGATGAGATGTCGCAGCTGGCGGAGGTCGGTGGCAGCCACCTGCACCCGGTGCCGTGAGTGGCGAAGAAGGAGCTTCAGGTTGAACGGCATCAAGCTCGAGGATCGTGAGTTCACTCAGTTCCAGGCCTGGCTCTACGGCGCGGCGGGTATCAACCTGTCTCCGGCGAAAAAGGCCCTGGTTGCCGGGCGTCTGTTCAAGCGCCTCAAGTACCACGAGCTGGAGAGTTACGGCGCCTATTTCAAACTGATCATGGACAAGGAGAACTCGGGCGAGCTGCAGGTGGCCCTCGACCTGTTGACTACCAACGAGACGTACTTCTTCCGCGAACCCAAGCATTTCGACTTTCTGCGCCAACAGGTATTGCCCCGCGCCACGCCGGGAAAGACCTTCCGGGTGTGGAGCGCGGCGAGCTCCTCGGGCGAAGAACCCTACAGCCTGGCCATGACCCTGGCCGAGGGCCTGGGCAGCACGCCGTGGGAGGTGATCGGCTCGGATATCAGCACCCAGGTGCTGGCCAAGGCCCGCAGCGGGCACTATCCGATGGAAAGGGCGAGCAACCTGCCGCCCGCGTTGCTGAGCCGCTACTGCCTCAAGGGCATTGGTCAGCAGACCGGCACCTTCCTGATCGACAAGAGCCTGCGCCAGCGGGTGAGCTTCATCCAGGTCAATCTGAACGACAGCCTGCCGCAACTGGGGGAGTTCGAGGTCATTTTTCTGCGTAACGTGATGATCTACTTCGATCAGGAGACCAAGCGCAAAGTGGTCAACCGCCTCTTGCCGTTTCTGCGGCGCGGCGGTTATTTCATCATCAGCCACTCGGAAAGCCTGCACGGCGTCAGCGACGCGTTCAAGCTGGTGGCTCCCTCCATCTATCAAAAGCCATGAAGGCCGCTATCGCCATGGACGTCGAAGAAATCTACCTGGCTCCCGGAAGCCTGTGCTTTCGCAACAGCCCTACCCGTATCCATACCCTGTTGGGGTCGTGTGTTTCCATGATTGTCTGGCATCCGGTGCGCAAGCTCGGCGGGATATCCCATTGCTTGCTGCCTGGGCGCCGACAGCGCGGCGAGGCCCTGGACGGCAGTTATGTCGACGAAGCCTTTGAATGGTTGATGCTGCACATTCAGGGCTATCGGAGTGAGGCCCGCGAGTATCAACTGAAGTTGTTTGGTGGCGGTGAGATGTTTCCCCAACAGTCGCGCGATTATGCCGCCGGTGATATTGCCGGCCTGAACTGCGCGGCCGTCACGCAAATCGCCGAGCGTCTGTGCTTGTCACCCAGTGCCATCGACCTGGGAGGAACCGGACACCGCAACCTGGTTTTCGACACCTGGAGCGGTGCTGTCTGGGTTCGGCATCTCTCTTTGCAAACGCGGGAAGGCCGTCATGAAAAAAATAAGTGTTCTGCTGGTCGATGACTCCGCCGTGGTCCGCCAGGTGCTGATGGCGATTCTCGGCCAGGCACCGGATATCGAAGTGACGGTCGCCGCTGACCCGATCTTCGCCATGGATAAAATGGCCAGGGCCTGGCCGGACGTAATTGTGCTGGACGTGGAAATGCCACGGATGGACGGCATCACCTTCCTGAAAAAGATCATGGCCGAGCGCCCGACCCCGGTGGTCATCTGCTCCTCGCTGACCGAACGCGGCGCCGAGACCACCTTGCAGGCGCTCGCGGCCGGGGCTGTGGATATCATTACCAAGCCCCAGGGCGGCGTTAAGAACTTCCTGCTGGAGTCCGCCGCTCATCTGCTTGGTGCCGTTCGTGGTGCCGCCGGTGCCAATGTCAGGAACCTCGCCCCGCGCGCGGCAGCGCCACGCCTTGAGGTCGCCAGCAAACTGAGCGCCGATGCGATGTTGTCGGCGGCGGGTAGCCAGGCGATGGCCCAGACCACCGAGCGCATTGTCGCCATCGGCACGTCCACGGGCGGGACCCAGGCGCTGGAAGCGCTGCTTACCGTGTTGCCGAGAGTCTGCCCGGGGATCGTCATCGTTCAGCATATGCCGGAAAAATTCACCGCCTCCTTTGCTCAGCGCCTCAACGGGTTGTCGCAGATTGAAGTCCGCGAGGCGCAAAACAATGATCGGGTGTTGCCCGGCCTGGCGCTGATCGCCCCGGGCGGCAAGCACATGATGCTGGTGCGCAATGGCGCCTACTACCATGTGCAGGTGGCGGACGGTCCGCTGGTCAATCGCCATCGGCCGTCGGTGGACGTGCTGTTTCGCTCGGTGGCCAAGTTCGCCGGGAAGAACGCCACCGGCATCATCATGACCGGCATGGGCGACGATGGTGCCCGTGGCCTCAAGGAAATGGCCGATGCCGGCGCCGCGACCGTGGCCCAGGACGAGGCCAGCTGCGTGGTGTTCGGCATGCCCAGGGAAGCCATCAAGCTGGGCGCGGCCAAACGTGTCCTATCCTTGCAAGACATGCATCTGGCAGTGCTGGGCAAGTAGCGGCGGCCACCTCGGTTTCCGCTCTCCTCCTGGGAATATTTCCCAATCAGCACATTTGCAGCCCAGGCGCGTCAATCATTGCGCTATGTCAGGAGTCATTCAGCACTCGTCTGTATGATGTCGTGAAATATGCGGTAATAAAAAATTAGATCCGTCTCCCCGGCCAGACGCCTCCAGGATAAGACCATGTCCGACCCGCAGCCCTTGACCCCCCTGGAACCGGAAAAGTCTTCCGCCTCACTGGGCGAACAAGCCCGCTCGATGGGCTTGCGGGCCAATCGTTTCGTTGCCCTCACGGGACTGCAAGGCAAGGGGCTGGCGCTGGTGGTCGGGCTGCTGGCGTTTGTCTGGATCGTCGGCGGCATCTACAAGGTCCAGCCTGACGAGCAAGGTATCGTCCTGCGCTTCGGCAAATGGGTCGACACCACCGAGGCGGGCTTGCACTACCATCTGCCCTTCCCCCTCGAAACGGTGCTGCTGCCCAAGGTCACTACGGTCAACCAGCTTCAGTTGGGGCATGGTCCCGCGCTGGGCCTGAACGACAGCAGCCTGTCCCGCGACAAGCAGATGCTCACCGGTGACGAAAATATCGTCGAGGCCGATTGCGCGGTGTTCTGGCGGATCAAGGACGCCGGGCAGTTTCTGTTCAGCATGGACAAGCCCGAATTCGCCATCAAGCTGGCCGCCGAAAGTGCCCTGCGCGAAGTGATCGGGCGTACGCCGATCCAGGCGGCCCTGTCGGACAAGCGCCAGGAGATCGCCGAGGAAACCAAGTCCTTGTTGCAACGCCTGCTCGACGATGAAAAAGCCGGCGTACTGATCACCCAGATCCAGTTGCAGCGTGTCGATCCGCCACCGGCGGTGATCGATGCCTTCAACGATGTGCAGCGTGCCCGGGCTGACCAGGAACGCGAGCGCAACGAGGCTGAGTCCTACGCCAACGACATTCTTCCGCGGGCTCGGGGCGAAGCGTCGCATATCAACCAGGAAGCCGAGGCCTACAAGGCCCAGGCGGTCAATCTGGCCGAAGGCGACGCGAAAAGCTTCCTGGCGGTGTACGAAAGTTATGCACAGGCCAAGGACGTGACCAGCTGGCGGCTGTATATGGAAAGCACCGATGAAGTGCTGAAAAGGGCCTCCAAGGTGATCATCGATACGTCTGGCAAAGGTGTTTCGGGCGTAGTGCCCTATATGCCGCTGTCGGAACAGGACAAGCGCCAGGCCAAGGAGCAGACCCGATGAAACCACGGATTCGTGTGGCCCTGGTGATCCTCGCGCTGGTTGTCCTGTGGACCCTCGGCGCCTCGCTGTATACCGTCGATGAAGGCCAGCAGGCCCTGGTGGTCCGGCTCGGGGCACCGACCGCGCCGGTGCGCACGCCGGGGCTGAAACTCAAGGTGCCGCTGATCGACACCGTGATCTATTACGACACCCGCATCCTGACCCTGGCGCCGCCTTCCGAGCAGGTGATCCTCGGCGACCAGAAACGCCTGGAGGTGGAAACCTATGCGCGTTATCGCATTGTCGATCCGCTGCGTTTCTATCAGGCCTTGCGCACGGTGGACCAGGCCAATGCGCAACTGGCCCAGTTGGTCAGCTCATCGCTGCGCCGCGAGCTGGGGCAGGTGATGCTCAAGTCGCTGTTGTCCGCCGAGCGGCCGAAGATTGTCGAGCATATCCAGAACGAGGTGGTGGAGAAGGCCCGGCCCCTGGGCATCGAGGTCACCGAAGTGCGTTTTCATCGCGCCGACCTGCCGTTCGAAACCAGCCAGGCGATCTATGACCGGATGAAGTCCGAGCGCCAGCGCGAGGCCAAGGAGCTGCGTGCCCAGGGCTTCGAATGGGCGCAACAGATCCAGGCCAATGCCGAGCGTGAACGGGCGGTGCTGATCTCCGAAGCGCAACGGCAAAGCCGCATCACCCATGGTGAAGCCGATGCCCTGGCGAACCAGATCTCGTCCCAGGCGTTCAACAAGGACCCCGAGTTCTACAAGCTCTATCGCAGCCTGCAGACCTATCGGCAGTCCTTGTCCGAGTCCGCACCGACGCTGGTGCTGTCACCCGATACGGCGTTCCTCAAGGACTTCAAAAGTGGCCCGCAGGTGAATAGCCGACCCTGACGCCCACCGAGGGTCGATGAACGGGATTTTCGCCATTCACGGATGCACGCCATGAGCTGGGAACAGACATGATGCCAAGCGTTTCAATCCGCTCGAGCCGACTGCGCTTGATGGCCGCCGCCGTCGGCCCGGGGCTGGTGGTGATGCTCGCGGATACCGAGGCCGGCAGCGTGATCACCGCCGCGCAGAGCGGCGCGCAATGGGGTTATCGGCTGCTGTTGCTGCAGTTCCTGATTATTCCGCTGCTGTATACCGCGCAGGAACTCTCGATCCGCCTGGGGCTGGGAACGGGCAAGGGTTTTGGTGAGTTGGTGCGCCTGAGGTTTGGTCGCGGCATTGCGTTGCTGTCCCTGGCGACGCTGGTGCTCAGTTGCTTCGGTGCCCTGGTGACCGAGTTGAGCGGGTTGGCCGGGATCGGCGAGCTGTTCGGCATACCGCTGTGGGAAACCGTCGGAGTGCTGGTGGTGCTGATTTTCGCGATGGTCTGTACCGGCTCCTACCATGGCGTCGAACGTATTGCGATTTGCCTGGGGCTGTTCGGCGTGGCCTTTATCGCCGTGGCCTGGAACGCTCGTCCTGATCCCCGGCAGATCGCGGCGCAGTGGTATCAGATGCCGTTCCACGACAGTTCCTATCTTTACCTGGTGGCCGCCAACCTGGGCACCAGCGTCATGCCGTGGACGGTGTTCTACCAACAGTCGGCGTTGATCGACAAAGGACTGGGCGCCCGCCACCTGAAAGCGGCGCGTATCGAAACCTTCCTCGGCGCGACCCTCTGCCAGATTCTCACGGCCGCCGTGGTGATTGCCGCGGCGGCGTGTTTCAACCGCTCCGACGCGTCCTTCACCTTGACCAGCGTGCCACAACTGGCCGAGGCCTTTACCGCTTCCCTGGGCCAGACGGTCGGGCGCGGGGTCTTTGCGATGGGGCTGGCCGGAGGGGCACTGGTGGCCACCATCGTGGTCTGCCTGACCGTGGCCTGGGGCGTTGGCGAGGCCACCGGCCGCCGACATTCCCTGGAGCAGCGTCCCGCCGAAGCGCCCTGGTTCTACGCGGCATTCGGCGCCATGTTGCTGGGGGCCGGTGTGCTGGTGGGGTCCGGGGTCAATCTGGTCGAGCTGTCGATCTTCACCGGAGTGGTCAATGCGCTGTTGCTGCCGGCGGTGCTCGGCCTGCTCTATTGGCTGGCTCGTACGCAGTTGAGTGGGGCGTTCAGATTGCAGGGCTGGTATGCGCGGGGGGTGGGCCTGGTGTTCGCAGTTGCCTCCCTCACCGGCCTGTTCTGTGGGGTGGGAGGTTTGCTGAATTGATGACGATGGTTGCGGGAGCGGCAAGATGATCGGCTTGGATACCGGGATGCAGGGGATCAACCTGACGTTGCAGGTGTTCCTGCTCGACCTGCTGTTGAGCGGCGATAACGCCGTGGTCATCGCCCTGGCCTGCCGTCACCTGCCGGCCCGGCAGATGCGCCAGGCGCTGTTCGCCGGGATGGGCGTGGCGGTCGGGTTGCGGATCCTGTTCACCTCGGTGATCAGCCTGTTGCTCAAGGTGCCCTGCCTGAAACTGGCGGGCATGGTCGCGCTGGTGGTGATCGCCATCAAGTTGTTGGTGGGGGATGAAGATGCCGAACACTTGCCGCAGCATTCGGCGTCGACGCTCTGGTCGGTGGTCGGGCTTATCGTCTTCGCCGACCTGACCATGAGCCTGGACAATGTGGTGGCCCTGGCCGCCGTGGCCCAGGACAACCTGGGGATCCTGGTGCTGGGGTTGCTGTTGAGCATCCCGATGTTGATGTACGGCAGCCTGTTTGTGACTGGGTTGTTCAAGCGTTATCCCTGGTTGATCCCGGCGGGCGGTGCCTTGTTGGGCTGGGTCGCCGGGGATATCGGCATGTCCGACCCGCTGATCGCCGATTGGGTGGCGACCCAGGCACCGGGCCTGGTGCTGGCAATGCCGCTGGCTTGTGCGATTTTCGTGCTGGTGGAAAGCCGGATCATCCAGCGCAACCTGCGCTTGCTGCCCAGGCCCGAACCGGTTTTGCGCCATGCGCCTGTGGATGAGCCGCTGATTGTCGAGCCGCCCGTGGCCAATGTGGTTCGAGTGGAAGCGGGCGCGGAGGATATTCGCGTGGTTCGGCAGCCCTTCTCCACCGAGTTGCTCCCGCCCGAGGAACCGTTGCCGGCTGTGGATAACTTGGCCGTGGAGCCTGTGCCCGACGAATCCAACCGCCGGCGCCGATGGTACTGGGCCGGGGCGCTGGCGGCGGTACCGCTGCTGGCGTATATCGGTTATTCGGTGATCTATGTCGGCATCATCAAGAGTGGCTACATGCCGACGCCCAGGCTGTTGAGCAGCTATGAGTGCCCGGGGTTGAACGGGCCGTTTGTCTTCTTCTACCAGCATGGCAAGGACACCGTGCGTATCCACAGCAGCGCCGGTTCGCTCGACGGGGCACTGATCAAGGGCCGGCTGGAGTGGATCAATTCAACCCGGGCCTCGTCGATGCTCGGTTTTACGCCGCCCCAGGAAATTACCAATGACGACGCCACCTCCATTCGCATCAACGGGGGGAGCTTTTCGCAAATGGAGTGCTACAGGAAAGGCTGAAAGGCTGAAGGGCGATATTGTCACGGCGCCAGCAACACACCCTGCTCACTCGCACACAACGCCAGCAGAAAATCCCACACCACCCGCAGGCGCACTGATTTGTGCAACTCCCGCCGGGTGCTGATCCAGTAGCTGCGCTGGATGGTTTCCTCCGGGAGTACGCGCACCAACTGCGGGTCGTTCCTGGCCATGTAGTTGGGCAGCACCGCAATCCCCAGCCCGGCCCGCGCCGCCTGTTGCTGGGCAATGACGCTGGTGCTGCGGAAAATCACATTCGGCGTGCGGCAGAAGTTGTTGAGGAACAGCAGCTCCTCGCTGAACAGCAGGTCGTCGACGTAGCCGATCCAGTTGTGCTGCGACAGATCATCCCGGTGCCGCAAGGCCGGCGCCCGGGCGAGGTAGTCCGGGCTGGCATACAGCGCCAGGCGATAGTCGGTCAGTTTGCGAGTGATCAACAGGTCGGCATTCGGCCGGTCGAGGTGGATGCTGATTTCCGCCTCGCGGTTGAGGATGCTGACGAAACGCGGCACCGCCACCAACTCCACTTCCAGCCCCGGATAACGTTCGTACAGGCTGGCCATGCGCGGGGTGAGAAACATGATGCCGATCCCTTCGGTCACCCCCAGGCGGATCTTGCCCAGGGGGGCGATGGCCTGGGTGATTTCCTCCTGGGCCAGCAAGGCGACGTTTTCCATGGCCTCGGCATGCTTGAGCAAGGCCTGGCCCGAGGGCGTCAGCTCGTAGCCCTGGGCGTGCTGGACAAACAGCGCGGTGCCCAGGCTCTGCTCGATGGTCTCGATATGCCGGGCCACGGTGCTGTGGGTGGTGTTCAGGCGCTTGGCCGCGGTCAGCAGGCGCCCACTGCGCTGCAGCTCGAGAAAAAAACGCAGGTCGTTCCAGTCGAACATGGGGCTTCCTTGTGAATCACGGGGTTCACGGCCTTGCTTGAAAACGCACAGCACTTGCGCAAAAACGAAGGTTTTCATCTCGAAACTAATCAATAACATGAAGGGAGACAAGAACAATAAAAAAGGCGAGGTTGCCTATGTCATCCGCCCACCTGCCCTATGACTACGTGATAGTCGGCGCCGGGCCCGCCGGCTCTGTGCTGGCCAATCGGCTGTCCGCCGATCCGCAGAATAATGTCCTGCTGCTCGAAGCCGGCGGCCAGGATAACTATCCCTGGATTCATGTCCCGGTGGGGTATCTCTACTGCATCGGCAATCCCCGTACCGACTGGTGCTTCAAGACCGAAGCGCAACCCGGCCTGCAAGGTCGCAGCCTCGGCTACCCGCGTGGCAAGGTGCTGGGCGGCAGCTCCTCCATCAACGGCATGATCTATATGCGTGGCCAGGCCGGCGACTATGATCGCTGGGCCGCGCAAGGAAATCCGGGCTGGGCCTGGAGCGATGTCCTGCCGTTGTTCAAGCACAGCGAAAACCACTTTGGCGGCACCAGCGAATTTCACAGCGACCAGGGCGAATGGCGAGTCGAACAGCAGCGCTATTCCTGGCCGATCCTCGATGCCTTCCGCGATGCCGCCGCTGAAAACGGCATTGCCAGCGTCAGCGATTTCAACGCCGGCGATAACCAGGGCTGTGGATACTTTCAGGTCAATCAGCGTTCCGGTGTGCGCTGGAACTCGTCGAAAGCTTTTCTGCGACCAATCCTCAAACGCCCCAACCTGACGATCCTGACCGGTGTCCAGGTTGACCGGGTGAACCTGGAAAACGGCCGCGCCTGCGCCGTCGTCGCGCGCTGGCAGGGTGAGGAACATGTGTTCAACGTTCGCCGCGAGATTGTTTTGTGCGCCGGTTCAGTCGGCTCCCCCGGCATTCTCCAGCGCTCGGGCATCGGCCCGCGGCCCTTGCTGGAAAACCTCGGCATCGCGGTGCGTCACGAACTGCCCGGTGTCGGTGGCAATCTGCAGGATCATCTGCAACTGCGCCTGATCTACAAACTCAGCAATGCCCGCACCCTCAATCAGGTCGCCAATAGCCTGTGGGGCAAAGTCGGCATGGGCCTGCGTTATCTCTATGACCGCAGTGGTCCGCTGGCCATGGCCCCCAGCCAGTTGGGAGCGTTCGTGAAGTCCTCCCCGGAGCAGGTCTCGGCCAATTTGCAGTACCACGTGCAGCCCTTGTCGCTGGAGCGCTTCGGCGAGCCGCTGCATCGGTTCCCGGCCTTTACCGCTTCGGTGTGCAACCTGCGGCCCCTGAGCCGGGGGCGGATCGATATTCGTTCGGCCGATCCTGACGTGGCGCCGTTGATCGATCCGAATTACCTGAGCGATCCCGAGGATCTGAAAGTCGCGGCCGAGGCGATCCGGCTGACCCGGCGCATTGTCGACTCCCCTGCCCTGCGGCGCTTCAAACCCGAGGAATACCTGCCTGGGGCGGCGCTGCAAACCGAAGAACAGTTGCACGAGGCGGCCGCGCGGATCGGCACGACGATCTTTCACCCGGTGGGTACCTGTCGGAT
>Ga0209888_1000909_pt1 | contig 10791 bp, 10 predicted proteins | sample OrgsoiDNA_201059_FD_185807 | JGI IMG/M metagenome (GOLD analysis project Ga0209888, IMG submission 185807) | Permafrost soil microbial communities from the Arctic, to analyse light accelerated degradation of dissolved organic matter (DOM) -... | ecosystem: Environmental > Terrestrial > Soil >...
GATCGTTGCAAAAACGGTTAATGATTGTTGCGTGAATTGATAAAAAATATTTCAGGATGAGACGTGGTTTATAAAACGCTACCTCACTACAATCGCCGCACTGAATGTCCGGCGCCGCTCTGCCTGAGCGCAATAGGGCGGTCGAAGGGCGCATGGACGCTATGCGGCCCCAGGTGCTGGCAACCTTTCCAAGTATCCGCACCAAATGGAATTGGTCTGTAACAAGGCCTATGACCCACGAAATCGAATAAGAACTCACGCCCGTTCCAGAGGTGCCGATCAATGATTGGTACGACGGACAGGCCCTTATTCAATCGGAAAAAATTGCCAACCCTTGGCAGGGTGAAGTGTTGGCTATCGAAACCCAACTGCATTGCGCAAGCTGCTTTAGAGGTCGTGAGATGAGTAAAACAAGGTATCCCAGATTCTTAGGCTTATTGCCACTGCTCGGCACGTTGTTGCTGGGAGGGTGCAACATGACCTTGCTCGACCCGAAGGGTCAGGTCGCCCTGGACGAACGTAACCTGATCATCACCGCTACGCTGCTGATGCTGTTGGTCGTGGTGCCGGTCATCCTGATGACCTTTGCCTTCGCCTGGAAATACCGCGCGTCGAACAAGGACGCGACCTACGCGCCGAAATGGAGCCACTCCACCAAGATCGAAATCGTGATCTGGGCCGTGCCTGCCATCATCATCCTGTTCCTGGGCATCGTCACCTACAAGTCGACCCACGCCCTGGACCCGTACCGTCCGCTGGAATCCGACGTCAAGCCGATCACCGTCGAAGTGGTCGCGCTGGACTGGAAATGGCTGTTCATCTACCCGGAACAAGGCATTGCCACCGTCAACAAGCTGGTCTTCCCGGCCAAGACCCCGGTGAACTTCAAGATCACTTCCGACAGCGTGATGAACTCGTTCTTCATTCCGGGCCTGGGCGGTCAGATCTACGCCATGGCCGGTATGCAGACCAAGCTGCACCTGATCTCCAACGAGAATCATGAGTACGAAGGGATTTCCGCCAACTACAGCGGCGCCGGCTTCACCGGTATGAAATTCAAAGCGACCGCAACCAGCCAGGCGGATTTCGATGCCTGGGTAGCTGAGGTCAAGAAGGCACCTAAACAGCTTGAACAAGCTGAATACGCGGACCTCGCCAAGCCAAGCCAGGACAATCCGGTCGCGCTTTATTCCACCGTGACGCCGAACCTGTTCCAGAACATCGTCGACAAGTACGAAGGGATGAAAGCAGGCAAGCCGGTCGAGCACGAGAAGAAAGAAGTGGCCGCATCGGAAGGAATGGACATGAGTTCGCATTCAGCTGCCGGGGCAGAGGAGTAAACGATGTTTGGTAAATTAAGTTGGGAAGCGGTCCCGTTCCACGAGCCGATTGTCATGGTGACCATTGCCATGATCGCGCTCGGCGGTCTGGCTTTGTTCGCGGCGATCACCTACTTCAAGAAGTGGACCTACCTGTGGACCGAGTGGCTGACTTCGGTCGACCACAAGAAAATCGGTGTCATGTACATCGTCGTGGCCATGGTCATGCTGCTGCGCGGTTTCTCCGACGCCATCATGATGCGGACCCAGTTGGCCATGGCCACCGAGGGTTCCCCTGGCTACCTGCCGCCTCACCACTATGACCAGATCTTCACCGCCCACGGTGTGATCATGATCATCTTCATGGCGATGCCTTTCTTCACCGGCCTGATGAACATCGTCGTGCCGCTGCAGATCGGTGCGCGTGACGTGGCCTACCCGTTCCTGAACTCCCTGAGCTTCTGGCTGCTGGTTTCCGGCGTGGTGCTGATCAACGTTTCCCTGGGTGTCGGCGAATTCGCCAAGACCGGTTGGGTTGCCTATCCGCCGCTGTCGGGCCTGCAATACAGTCCGGGCGTGGGGGTGGATTACTACATCTGGGCGCTACAGCTATCAGGGCTGGGTACAACGCTGACCGGGGTGAACTTCCTGGCCACCGTGCTGAAAATGCGTACCCCTGGCATGAAGCTGATGGACATGCCGATCTTCACCTGGACCTGCACCTGGGCCAACGTGCTGATCGTTGCTTCGTTCCCGATCCTCACCGCTACACTGGCTTTGCTGACGCTTGACCGCTACATGGATTTCCACATCTTCACCAATGAACTGGGTGGAAATCCGATGATGTACGTCAACCTGTTCTGGGCCTGGGGTCACCCCGAGGTGTACATCCTGATCCTGCCGGCGTTCGGGGTCTTCTCCGAAGTCATCTCGACCTTCTCCGGCAAGCGACTGTTCGGCCACCACTCGATGATCTACGCCAGTGGCGCGATCTCGGTGCTGGGCTTCATGGTTTGGCTGCACCACTTCTTCACCATGGGTTCGGGTGCCAACGTCAACGCCTTCTTCGGCCTGGCGACGATGCTGATTTCGATCCCGACGGGGGTGAAGCTATTCAACTGGCTGTTCACCATCTACCGTGGCCGTCTGCGCATGACCAGCCAGGTTCTCTGGACCCTGGGCTTCATGGTGACCTTCGCCATCGGCGGCATGACCGGCGTACTGCTGGCCATCCCGGGTGCTGACTTCGTCCTGCACAACAGCCTGTTCGTGATCGCGCACTTCCACAACGTGATCATCGGCGGCGCGGTATTCGGCTACATCGCCGGCTTCAGCTTCTGGTTCCCGAAAGCGTTCGGCTTCAAGCTGCACGAAGGTTGGGGCAAGGCAGCGTTCTGGTTCTGGATCTCCGGCTTCTTCGTCGCGTTCATGCCGCTCTATGCACTGGGCTTCATGGGCATGACCCGTCGTCTGAACTCCAGCACCAACCCTGAGTGGGTGCCTTACCTGTACGTGGCCCTGTTCGGCGCGATCCTGATTGCCTTCGGTATCGCTTCGCAGCTGATCCAGATCTACGTCAGCGTCCGTGACCGCAAGCAGAACATGGACGTGACCGGCGACCCATGGAATGGCCACACCCTGGAATGGTCGACCTCTTCGCCACCGCCGTTCTACAACTTCGCCGAACTGCCGAAAGCCGATGTGGTTGACGCCTTCACCGAAGCCAAGGAAGACGGTACCGCGTACTCGGTGCCCAAGCGCTACCAGCCGATCCACATGCCGAACAACACCGCGACCGGCCTGATCATGGGTGCTCTGCTGACCGTGTTCGGTTTCGCGATGATCTGGCATATCTGGTGGATGGCGATCGCTGGCCTGGCCGGTACCGTGATCTACTTCATCATCCACATCTCGCGTGATCATCAGGGTTACATGGTGCCAGTGGACGTCATCGAACGTATCGAAGCTGAGCAGCACAAGGTGCTGGCGGCGGCGAAAGTGACTCCTGCCACCCGTGTTGAATCTTCGCTGGAACAGGCTTAAACCATGTCGAACTTAGTGACCAATGCTGGACACGCCCATGGTCATGACCATGGGCACGATGACCACCACCACGATACGAGCGAGATGACCGTCTTCGGTTTCTGGCTCTACCTGATGACCGACTGCATCCTGTTTGCATCGATCTTCGCAGCGTACGCGGTGCTGGTTAACAACGTCGCCGGTGGCCCTTCGGGCCACGACATCTTCGAACTGCCGTACGTGCTGGGCGAAACCGCCTGCCTGTTGCTCAGTTCGATCACCTACGGCTTCGCCATGCTGGCGGTGTTCAAGGGCAAGAAAAGTCAGGTTCTGTTCTGGTTGGCAATCACCTTCCTGTTCGGCCTGGGCTTCATCGGCATGGAAATCAATGAATTCCACAAGCTGATCGAAGAAGGTTTCGGCCCTAACCGCAGCGGCTTCCTGTCCGGGTTCTTCACCCTGGTCGGGACTCACGGTCTCCACGTCAGCAGCGGCCTGATCTGGATGGGCGTGATGATGTACCAGGTCTGGAAAAACGGCCTGACGCCAAGCAACATCACCCGCCTGAGCTGCCTGAGCTTGTTCTGGCACTTCCTGGACGTCGTGTGGATCTGCGTATTCACCGTTGTTTACCTGATGGGGACTCTGTAAATGGCTAATGCACAGCATTCCAGTGATGCCAACCACGGCAGCGTGAAGTCCTACATGGTCGGCTTTGTCCTGTCGATCATCCTGACTATCATCCCGTTCGGCCTGGTGATGTACCCGTCGCTGCCGAAGGCGGCGACCCTGTGGATCGTTCTGGTCTTCGCAGTGATCCAGGTGCTGGTGCACCTGGTGTACTTCCTGCACCTGGACCGTTCCGCGGCACAGCGTAACAACGTAGTGGCGTTTATCTTCGCGGCACTGGTGATCGTCCTGCTGGTAGGTCTGTCGCTGTGGATCATGTTCAGCATCCACACCGTCATGATGGCGAAGTGAGGTAAACCCGATGTCGCTCAAGCACTTTATCCAAATCACCAAACCGGGGATCATTTTCGGTAACGTGCTTTCTGTGGCGGGTGGTTTCTTCCTGGCCTCGAAAGGGCATGTCGATCTGGCCATCTTCCTGGCGGCCATGATCGGTACTTCGCTGGTGGTGGCGTCCGGTTGCGTGTTCAACAACTGCATCGACCGTGACATCGACCTGAAGATGGAGCGCACCAAGAACCGGGTGCTGGTCCAGGGGCTTATCTCCCTGAAACTGGCCCTGATCTATGCCACCGTCCTCGGGATCGCCGGCGTGGCCCTGCTGTACCGCGTCGCCAACCCGTTGGCGGCGCTGTTCGCGGTGATCGGCTTTGTCATCTACGTCGGCTTCTACAGCCTGTACTTCAAGCGCAAGTCGGTGCATGGCACGCTGATCGGCAGTCTGTCGGGGGCGATGCCTCCGGTGATCGGCTACGTGGCGGTGAGCAACAGCTTCGACATGGCGGCCCTGACGTTGCTGGTGATGTTCAGCTTGTGGCAGATGCCGCATTCCTATGCGATCGCAATCTTCCGCTTCAACGATTACCTGGCCGCATCGATTCCGGTGTTGCCGGTGAAGCGCGGGATCCTGGTGGCCAAGAAGCACATCCTGCTCTACATCCTGGCCTTCCTCGGCGCGACGTTGATGCTGACGTTCAGCGGTTATGCCGGCATGAGCTACCTCGCCGTGGCCGCGGCCATGGGCATGTACTGGTTGTACATGGCCTGGACCGGCTACAAGGCAGTGGATGACACGGTCTGGGCACGCAAGCTGTTCGTGTTCTCGATCTTCACCATCACCGCCCTGAGCGTGATGATGTCGCTGGATTTCAAGGTGCCCAGTGAGTTGTTGCTGACTTACGCACGCTGAGTCCACCGGCTATTGAAAAAGCCCCGCCTTCGCAAGAAGCGCGGGGCTTTTTTTGCTCAGGCCTGGAGCAAGCGCAGAAAGCGCTCGCGCACCCGTTCGTCGTCGCTGTGGGCGACGTTGAAGCGCAGAAAGCTCGAGGCTTCGGGGCCGGTGCTGAGCAAGGTCCCCGGAGCCAGCACGATGTCGTTCTCCAGGCCCTTGCGGGCCAGGGCCTCGGCTTCTATTCCGGCCGGCAGGTGGGCCCAGATGAACAGCCCTTCGCCCGGGCACGACGCCACCGAACAGCCGGCTTCTCCCAGCCAGCGGGCTACGCGGTTGTTGGCCTCATACAACCGGTCGATCAGGCGCCGGGCATGCCGGGTGTAGCTGCCGTCGCTGAGCATTCGATAGATGATCTGTTCCACCAGTTCCGAGGTCACGCAGCCGCTCGACATCTTCAGGTCGACCATGCGCGCGGCCAGCTCCGGGCGCAATGCCAGGTAGCTGACCCGGCTGTTGGCACTGAGTATCTTGGTAAACCCCGAGACATAGCTGATGTTATCCAGGCCGCCGGCCGCCGCGAGGCGAGGAGTCTGTTTCTGCTGGATATCGCCATACAGGTCGTCTTCGATGATATGGAAACCGTAGCGATGGCTGAGCTCCAGCAACCGATAGACCTGGGCCGGGGAAAAGGAATGGCCGGTGGGATTGTGCAGCGTGCTGTTGGTCAGGTAGAGCATCGGGCGATGGTTTTCGAGCAACTGTTCGAGCTGGTTGAAGTCCAGCCCGTCACGGCTGCGGGGAAGGCTGACGATCCGCGCGCCGTGCAGCACCAGGTTCGCCCGCAGGTTGAAGTAGCACGGGTCGTCCAGCAGTACCGTGTCGCCGGGCTTGATCAACAGGCGCATAAGCATGTCGATGGCCTGGAGGGTGTTGGCCGTGGTGATGATCTGTTCCACCGGGACATCGATATCCAGGGTCGACAGCTTCACCCGCAGGGCCTGGCGTAGCGGCGGGTAACCGGCGGGCACGCCGACTTCACCCATGCGCAGGGTGGTGGCCCGCAGGGTGCCGCGAGCGGCCTTGAGTAATTCCTCGCGGGGCAACCAGGAGGAGGGCAGAAAACCGCAGCCGGGGCGCAGGGCGCCGTTGTCCAGCAACAGGCCCCGGCGCACCACGCTCAGGGTGTCTTGCGGTAGCAGTTCACGGCCGACTCCAGCCTGCACCGCCGCGCTGAGCCGTGAGACGTAGTGCCCCGAGCCCTGGCGCGAAGTGATCAGGCCCTTGGCCCGCAGCCGGTCCAGTGATTCGACCACCGTCGACTTGCCGACCCCCATGAGATCGGAGAGTTCGCGAATCGGCGGCAACTTGGCCCCATGCTGCAGGGAGCCCTGGTTGATGGCTGCCGAGAAGCGGTCGACGATCTGTTGTACCAGTGGCTCGCCCGGAAGGAATTCAATGGCAGCGATCACGGCTCTCTGAACCTGCATTTTACTGGTCGCTCGAGCAATAAAGTCCGGAGGATTCTAGTCGAACTTGTCCTGATCAAGAAGACATCTGCTCGCTAGTATCAAGAGGCCATTGTTCCTCCGTATGCCGTGCTGATTGAAGAGGTTCTCCCTACGTGTTGAAACTGACCAATCGAACATCCGAGGTACCGCTGCATGACTGAGCCCGCCAGGAGTCTGATATGAACGCGCAACCCTGTGTGATCGTGGCCGGCTACGCGGGCAAGTGTGCAGGCGATAGCCAGAAACTGCGCGAACTGTGTCGGACGCTGTATCAGGCCTCGCTGATCTTTCTGGTGGAGAAGGTCCAGCCTGGGGATGACCTCGTGGCGGGTAACGCCTGGGCGCCTTCCCTGGCGGTCGAAAACGTCGACGCCGAGCTGAATGCCGTCTGCCGTTGCCTGGCCAGCGACGATTGGAAAGACCTGGAGCTGCCACTGTCCGCCACCTATCTGCGCTTGCAGGGGCTCTGCGCCGAGCTCCACCATGGCTGGCAACGAGATCTGGCCACGATCACCTTTGCGCTCGTGGCCCACATCAGCGTCAATGCCCACCTGGATCTGCTCGCCGATGACCCGGAGGCGCCGCCGCGCAATCGTCACGGGGTGTCGTCGCCTGGCCGTGGCGAGTACGCCCGGAGCCAGATGCTCGCTGAAGTGGCCAAGGTGATGTACCTGGGGCTGGATACCGAGAAACGCTTGTTCTTTGCGCGGATCCTGCCCAAGGCCCTCCACGGGTTTGCCGCCGAGGATCGTTCGAAGTGGGAGGCCATCCTCCTGCAACTGGGGGTTCTGGAGGCCGATGTGCTGCTCGATGAAACAGCTGAGGCCAGCCGTGACCGTGTAAGCATGCCTGTTCTGGCGCCATGAGCGGTGTTGTTCGCGGTAGCGAGGATTGGATCCATGTATGGCGAAAGGCTTACATGCTGTGGCACTGATCTCCTCTGTTGACCATTCATGGCCGGGCTTAATCTACACCCATCGCTGCTACGCAAGGATGTGTGCAGGATCAAGGATGATCGAACAAGGCCATGGAGGCCGCCGACGGGATGTCGGAATGCTTTGAAGAAAACCCGCTTCGGCGGGTTTTCTTTTATCTGTGGATAGCCAACTCAGCCGATGAGGGCAAGGCCGACGCCATCAATCAGCGCGCCATGAAAATCCTCCAGGCGGGCTACCACACGCGCATTATCTACAAGGTCAATGTCGTTCCCGGCTCCGGACAGAGCACTCCCTGAGACAAGCCCGTGCGCGAGTGAAAGGGTTCGACAATTATTTCAAGTTGTCGTACAACGTGCCGATAACCTGCCAACTCTGAAGCTAAGGGCAGGGGTCGCTGACCCGAAGCCATAACAAAAAAGGCGGTCGTCATGTTTCTTCGTCAACTGAATATCGCGCCTCGCGCGGCGCTGGGTTTTGCCTTGATCGCCGTGCTGGTGGCCTGGCTCGGGGTGTTCGCCCTGGGCCAGATGTCGAACATCCGCGAAGGCGAGGTGGCGGTTGAAACCCAATGGCTACCGAGTATTCGTGGCGGTGACGAGATCCGCGAGATCATGTTGCGCATCCGCACCATCTCCCTGCGCATGGCCCTCGACCAGGACCCGAAGAACATCGCGGTATACCGCGGCCAGATGGATGTGCGCGACAAGGAATTGAGCGAACGGATCGTCGCCTACGACAAACTGGTCACCACGCCCGAGGCCCGGGTGTTGTATGACCAGTTCAAGACGACCTTCGCCGCGTACCGTGCCGGTATCGCCCAATCCTTCACCCTGGCCGAGCAGGGCCGGCGCGATGAACTGATCAAGCTGCTGCTGGTGGACATGAAGACCGTGGTGGACGGTTCCGGCAAGCAACTGACCGACTTGGCCGATCTCTTTACCAAACAGGTGGCGGCCGAGAGCCAGAAGTCCGAGGAGCACTACAGCAACTCGCGGATGATCGTGATCCTGTTTATCGTCCTGGCGGCCCTGGCCACCGTGGGCCTGGCGATGTTGCTCACGCGCAGTATCGTCAAACCCCTGGGGCAGGCCCTGAGTGCGGCGCAGAATGTGGCGCGCGGCGACCTGACCCAGCGTATCGAAAGCCACGGTGACGATGAAGTCAGTCACCTGCTCGAAGCCCTGGCCACCATGCAGCAGACCTTGCGTGACACCTTGCAGGGCATCAGCGGTTCGGCGACCTCGCTGACCACCGCGGCGGACGAACTGAATACGGTCACCCGGGGCAGCACCGAGGGCCTGCAACAGCAGAACCACGAAATCGAACAGGCGGCCACGGCGGTCAACGAAATGACCACGGCGGTGGAAGAGGTGGCGCGCAATGCCGTGTCGACTTCCGATGCCACCCGCAAATCCAGTGAATCGGCGCGACTTGGTCAGGAGCGGGTGAGCGAAACCGTCGGCGCCATCAGTGCGCTGTCCGGGGACGTCGAGCGCACCGGGGAACTGGTGCGTTCGCTGGCCGATCAGTCCCAGGGCATCGGCAAGGTGCTGGAAGTGATTCGCGCCATTGCCGAGCAGACCAATCTGCTGGCACTGAATGCCGCCATCGAGGCGGCCCGTGCCGGGGAGAGCGGACGCGGCTTTGCGGTGGTGGCCGATGAGGTGCGCGCCCTGGCCCATCGCACCCAGCAGTCGACCCAGGAGATTGAACAGATGGTGTCCGGCATGCGCAGCGGTTCGACCCTGGCCCTGGAGTCGATGCATACCAGCACTGCCCGTGCCGCCAGCACCCTGGCCCTGGCCGAACGGGCCGGCGAAGCGCTGGTGACCATCACCGCCTCGGTGAATGAAATCCACGAGCGCAACCTGGTGATCGCCAGCGCGGCGGAAGAACAGGCCCAGGTGGCCCGGGAAGTCGACCGTAACCTGGTGAACATCCGCGATCTGTCGATCCGCTCGGCGACCGGTGCCGATCAGACCAGCGCCGCCAGCCATGAATTGTCGCGGCTGGCGACTTCGTTGCAGGGACTGGTCGGGCGCTTCCAGGTCTGAGCCTGGCTCAGGCTTTCTGACGCTCCCGCGCCCTGGCCCGCAGATGGCGGATCAGGGCGATCCCGGCAACGATGATCACCACCCCGATCACGATGGGCAGGCGATAGGGCTTGAGATTGCCCAGCAGGCTTTCGAGAAACTCCCCGGCCCAATAACCGGCACTGGCAAAGAGCGTGGCCCAGACCGCGGCCCCGAGCAGGTTCATCAGGCTGAAGCGCAGCGGCGACAGCTGGCTGGCGCCGATCACCATAGGTCCGACCAGGCGCATGCCATAGAGGAAGCGCACGGCAAAGATCGAGGTCAGCGGATGGCGTTGAATCAGTCCCGTCACCCGTTCTATGGCGGCCTGCTGGCGATGCAGGCGCGGTAGCAGGCGGGCACCGAAGTAACGTCCGGTCCAGAACAGCGCCTGGTCGCCGAGCATCCCGCCGAGGCTGGCCCAGAAGATCACCAGCGGCAGGTGCAGGACCTGCTGGTGCGCCGCCACCCCGCCGAGGATCAGGATGGTTTCCCCTTCCAGCAGGCAGCCGATGAAGATGGCCCAATAGCCGTAGGTGGCGAGCAGGTAGTTGAAGTCGATGTGTTCGAACATAACGGTGTACTGATCCTTGTATCGGTCCATGGGCGGTGTTGCCGATGCACGAGGCAGCAGGCAGGCGACGGTGTTCTTGGGTCTGATCGATTGGCCCGGCGAAAGTGCCCTGGCATGCCCGGCTCAACGATAGCCGAGCTTGTGCCTGTTTTTGATTCAGGCGGACTGTCGCGCCAACCATTCTCGCGGACTTTCACCGATCTTGCGGCGAAAGGCCCGCGCCAGCGCCGAGGGGCTTTCATAGCCGACCTCATCGGCGATCAGGGCAATCGGCCGGCCTTCGCGCAAGCGCTTCTGGGCCAGGCTGACGCGCCAGCTGAGCACATAGTCTGCCGGAGTCTGGCCGACCACTTTGTGAAAATGCGCGGCGAAGCTGGCCCGGGACATATTCGACTCCTGCGCCAGGTCGGCCACGGTCCAGGGCCGCTCGGGATGGTTGTGCATCATGGTCATGGCCCGGGCCAGGCGCAGGTCCGCCAGGCCCGACATCATCCCGG
>Ga0209888_1000913_pt1 | contig 10778 bp, 6 predicted proteins | sample OrgsoiDNA_201059_FD_185807 | JGI IMG/M metagenome (GOLD analysis project Ga0209888, IMG submission 185807) | Permafrost soil microbial communities from the Arctic, to analyse light accelerated degradation of dissolved organic matter (DOM) -... | ecosystem: Environmental > Terrestrial > Soil >...
TTTGAATAATTGCGCCAGCAAATTGTGGATTTGGCTTTTTGAAGGGGTAATCAGCTTCTCTCAATGTTTCTATCTCGTATGCTTTATTTGCCCAATCCATCCATTTTGGAAGAGTTTTTGACAGAGATGCTAACGCCATTGAAGAAAAAGCATCCGGGTTGAATGGGACAATAAAATAATCACTTGTGGTTATAAGATTTTGATTTAGCGGTCCTAAGCTTGGGCTCATATCCACAAGCACGTAGTCAGCTGAAATGCTACTCGCCGTTTCCTCCAGTAAGTATCGAATAGAACCAGGAAGGTTTTTTAGCGTAACTACGGAGCTTCCAAAGCCTTGTGCCAACCCCAATGTATTTTCATACTCTGCAAGGCCAATGTGGCCAGCAAGTAAGTGCAGGCCCTCAACACCTGGAATGACAAAGGTTTTTGACGCCGTCACTGGCTTAGGCTGAGACTCAAAGGCTGGCGCAAGCCCGCTCCGGATATTATTGTTTGCTGCACCTTTATAGAAATTTTCCAGAAAATTCTCAGGCTCTGCATCGTTTTTTCCAAATCCCATTGCCATCCCCGTCAAGTTGCACTGAGGATCAAAATCTGCCAACAGGACCTTTTTTCCGAGCGAAGCCATCATCCAACCCAAATTGAAGGCTGTGGTCGTTTTACTTACGCCGCCTTTGTGATTGAACAGACAAATAATTTTTGCCATACATCTCCCGTCGTCATTGTCAAATCGTTTTTGCAAACCTACCATCACCCAACACAAAAATCTTGTGCCACCCCCTCCGTTCATCGGGTTTCTCTCGCATTCTATAACTTGGTCTTCCCCTTCTTTTTCGGAGGCTTATTTTTCTTGGAGATAAGTGTTAAAATTTCTTACTCATTGTACTTTATCAAATCAGAATCAATGTCCGACGCCCACAACACTGAATCTTGCTTTCATTCTCCGGACCCTGACCGCAACGCGTTCATGCACGCGGTGGTTTATGGAGACTTGGACGAAGTCCGCCGCTTGCTGCCCCTGGTGGGCGATGACATGCGCTCTGGCCGCGCCCAATTCAAGCCGCTGCACGTCGCGGCAGGCAAAAACGGCGCAGAATTGCTCAAACTCCTCATCCCGGCCTCCGACATGGAGCAAAGGGACGAAGCCGGCCGCAACGCCTTGTTTCCCGCTGTGGTGGACGCTGAATGCCTGGCTCTTTTGTTGCCGCTTTGCGACACGACCGTGACCACCACAGACGGCCGCTCGCCGATGTTTGAGGCCGTCAACACGGACAACGTCGCCGGAGTCCGGATGCTCATTCCGCACACGGACTTGAAAGCCACGGATCGCTTTGGCTTCACGCCCTTGATGTTCGCGGTGTGCAAGGGCCCCAATGATCCGCGAAAAAGAACGGAAATCGCCCAACTCATCGCGCCGCTTTCGGACGCCAATCATCAAGACCGCAATGGCATGACCGCGCTGATGCACGCGTGCGTCGACGTGAATTTGCCCTTGGTTGAGGTTTTGGCCCCCCTCACGGACATGCGTTTGCGGCAACGCAAAGGAAGAACGGCCTTTGACATCGCCGTGGGCAACCGAGACTGGGACTGCGCGGACATCATGGCTCCCTTTGTCGCGATCCATGACGAGCCCGCGGTGAACGCCGCGTTCGCCCGCTCGAAAAAATCCAAAACAGGCGGAAAAAACGCCATGCCGCGGTGGGCCGCTTGCGTCGAGGCGCGCGCCCTTCAAGACGTGGTGGCCTCGGTGTCGGCGGGCGCGGCCGCGCGCGAGAGCGCCGAACTGGCGGCGCAAACGCCCGCGGAGCCCGCCTCGGCCGCGATCTCTCGCCAAGGCGGCCGCCGAATTTGAGTTGGCCGAACCGCGGCATTCGGGTATCATGGGGCTTGCTCCCTGCGGATATTTCCGCTCTCTTTCGCGTCCATGGCCACAAATCTCACCCACCCAACGCTTGCCGCCGCGGCTCTCCTTTCGCCGGGGCAGGCGAAAAAAGCCCTCTCCAAAGCCATTGGCCGTGGAGACGAGGCCGGCATTGTCGCCGCTTTGGCGGCAGGCGCTTCGCCGGACGAGCCTTTGTCCGGCCGCGGGCCGACGCCGCTGGAACTGAATATCTCGCAGCCGCGCGAGGGCGCTTGGAAAGGGTCCTTGTCGCCGGCCTTGCTGGCCGCGGCGGATTTCACGCGAAAGAACAAAGGGCGGTCTTTGGCCATGCACGCCGCCCAAGAAGGGCACTTGCAGGCTCTGCGGCTTTTTTTGACGCCCCAAAACGCCGCGGAAATCGATCGGCACGGAAACAATTTGCTCATGCTCGCCGTCAAAGGCTTTGAGGACGGCCGCGAGGAGTGCGCCCGTCTTGCGCTGCCCTTTTGCGACCCAAAAGCAGTCAACAAAAACCACGAAACGGCCTTGACGCTCGCGGCGCCGTTTTCTGTCCCCGGCTGCATTCGCCTTTTGTTGCCCCTGAGCGACGCCGAGCACCGCGCGCCTCGCAACGACAGCCGCGCGATCGAATCGTTTTTCATGGACTTCTCGGGCCCTCCTGGATACCTCGAGTGCTTGGAGATGGTGGCTGGCGCCACCGATCTTTCGGCGACCGACCGCCAAGGCTTTGACGCCTTGATGCGCGCCGCGGACTGCGGCCCGGAAGAGGCGGTTGAATTTCTGTTGAAACGGTGCGACCCGGCCCGCAGGTCTTTGAATGGCCAGACGGCGTTGCTGGCGGCCGCGGCCAACGAAAACACTCATGTGTTGGACCTTTTGTTGAAAGTGTCCGACCCGCGCGCCGTGGACCATCGCGGCCGCAGCGCGTTCGCGGCGCTCTATTCGTGGAAGCTCGCCAACGGCAGCGCGGCGCCCGAGCACCATTCGGCGCTGGACAAGCTGGCCATGTCCTATCCGGACGACCCTGCGGCGCTGGCCGCGGCTCGCGACAACTCGGATCTCCCGCTTCCGCGTTATCGACGGCATCTCGAATGGCTGGCGGCCAAAAACGAAGCGAAAATTCTGTCGGAAACCGTGCGGGGCGCGGCCGCCGAGGCTCCGATTGAGTCCCAGCTTTCGCGGCGGCAAGCGGCGCCTCGGGCGAAACTTCGCCGCGTTTGACCGCCCCATGGCGCCAGCGGCTCAACGCCACCGCTCTGGCGGGGCGATCTGCGGCCGCTGTTTTTGCTTGCGCGCGAGAGCCAGATCGGCGAAAATGAAGGGATGACGACACCTCTCGACCCTGCCTTCGACCCCAACGCCTGGTTTGCCCCGACTGACGCCCCTGTCTCCTTGCGAGGATTTGGGCCGGCGGTCGAGGCGCGCGCCGCGGCGCGAGCATTTTTGCTCAATCACGACGAGGCCGACTTCAAGCGTTTTTGCGCGCAAGCGAGAGCGCTCTTCAACCCGGCCTTCAAGGGCACACGCAAGGAACGCTTGGCGTTGGGCCGGGCGTTCACGCAAACGCGCGGGTTGTGCTCTTTGGCGCTCGCCGAAGACAACCGCCTTTCTCCCAAGGCCACTCAGCAAATCACGCGCATGGGAGCCTTGGCCCTTGTGGCCTCCGCAAAATTGCGAGCGCGCAACGATTTGTTTTTCCTTTTTCAGATTCGCTGGGGGCTGCAGGACGAGCAGTGGAGAGGAGCGGGTTGGGTCGCTCATTCGCGCGCTTCTTTGGCCATTTGGAATGAAGCGTGGAGCGTGGCGAGCCCCTCGTCGCGCTCCGCCCTCGCCCAACACGCGCTGCGCGCCCACCTTGGCCGGTCTCGCGAAGGAGTCGAATCGTGGGCGCTGGTCGATCTGTGGCGGCGTTGGATGGCTCCGGACAATTTGCCTGGCACGCCTGGCGCAGAGAAAGCGCGAGCGCTCTTGAAATTGGCCGATCGCGCCATCGCGTCCATGAAAGAAAAAACGGAAGACCGCAGCTACTATTTTCAGGGCCTTCAAAGCCGCTTTCCGCGTTCTTTTTTGAACTTTTTGACCCATCGAAACCGGCCGGCCCCCAACGGCTCCAATTTCGCCGCTTGTCCCGCTGAAGACTTGAACGGCGCTCTGCTCGCCGTTTTGTCCCACAAAACCGAGGTTTCGGCTTTTGAGCGGCCCTCTCGATCCATCGGGGACGCCTTCACCGCGCTCATCGTTGAGCCTGATCTTTTTGAAGTGATGCGCGACGGCTTGCTGCCTGTGATCGAACGCTGGGCCGCTCTTCCGCTGGCCCCCGAGGAATCCCGCGCGCACGACCACCCGTCCGTGTTCTTGTCCTGGGCCGTGCGGCAAGCCGTGGCGCTCGACCAGCCGCGGACGGTGGCGGCTCTTTTGGGCTCGGACCCGGCAACCCGGCGCGAGCGCATGATTGTGCGCGAAAAGGCGGGTCGCTCGATTTCTCACGCGATCGCCGCGGTCCAAAGCGAAGCGATGCTGAATCTGTTGCTGCAAGACTTTTCGGACATGGACTGGGCCGCGGACAATGGATTGCCGCTTTTGGCGTTGTGCGACAACCCACGCTCCTTTTTTCTTCTCGCGCGCGCGGGCGCCTCTCTGGACAAGCCTCTGCTCCACGATGAGCCCTTGGCCCTGGCGATCGCCCTTGGCGACAACCCCGAGCTTTTGGACATTGCGGGCGCTTTTGGCGTGGACCTGGACGCTCCAAGCCCCTCCACGCATCGCGTTTTTCAACCCGAAAACTATTACGCGGACTACGCCCGCTCGCCATGGAAACCGCTTCCAGAGATGCTTTGCGCCATGTTTGAGTCCAGGGGAGGGAGCCGCCTCCCGCAAGAGAATGAGGGCCTGGCTCACGCCATCGTCCTTTTGGAGCGCGCTCGCTTGTCGGCCGCGACCGGCATGGTCAATCTTGATCGGCTGGAAATCGAATGGTTTGGCCACCCCTTGCGCATCGAACGCCCGCTTCCTGCGACGGCCGACGGGGCGATCGCGCCTGCGGCTTCCGCGCTAGCCACACCGCGCGCGGATTCTTTCAGCGACCCGGGCTCTTGGGCAGAAGAGGCGCCAAGTTTGCTCAATTTGCCGATGGAGGCTTTGGCGGATGCCTTCTTTGAGCCCGTGGAGCCGCATGAGGCTGTGATCGTTCCTGCGGCAGAGACTCCCGCCGCGCCGATCGCTCCCGCCTCTCGCTCGGCCTTGCGCGGACGCCGGATTTGAGTGATTCGCAAATCGCTTGATCCCGCGGCGACCGGCCGCTCATGCGCTGCGCGATTGCGTCAGCGCGGCGGCCAGCGCCTGGCCCTTCGCCAGCCTTGTGAAAAAAATCTTGCCGATATCTCGTTAAGAGAGGAAAATAGCCCTGAGCCACATGATCTGGCGATAATGATGGCATTGCCTGCGCAAGAGGCAAAAGGGCAAAGCAATCCTCAATGACGGCTTTCGTTTCGCGGACGCCTCGCATTTTTTTGCGTTTCATCGAATTCTTCTTGTTTTTGCGGCTGTTTTCGAACGCCTGTTTTTTTCTCTTTGTTCAACCGGAGTTGTCCGATGCCCGATCTTTCCAGTCTTTCCATATCCGTGGGGGCGGCCATCGGCCATCGGCAGCGACTCCTGGAAGAAAAAGACGCCTCAATGGACCAAGAGCTCATTGCGCGCGAAATCGCGGAATTGGGCTTTCTGGCGCCCGTCGGCGAATTCCTGGCGAAAATCTGCGAGGACCAATCCACGCACTGGCCCGAAGCGCATCGCTCAATGGCCCGCGAGGCTCTTTTCGCGCTGGCGCGAGGAGCGGATTGGATCGGTGATCGTTCGTTGATGAGCATTCTTGAACCCGCCGCCGCTGGCGACACAGCGCTTTGGCGCGTGGCCCTTGAGCATCGCGAGGCCCTCCTCCAAAACGGAGTCGACCTCGCCCTTCTGAGCGTGTTGAGCTCAGACGCCTCTCGCGTGCCGGAAGAATTGGCGTTGTTGGGATCTCGCGCTCCGCGCGCAAGCCGCGCTGCGTTGACGGTTAGCCGCCAAACGCTGCCATTCACGCAGATGGCCCAGATCAAAAACGCCTGGGTCGCCGCCAGTCTTGAGTTGGGCTCTCCGGATCCAATCTCCGCCGCGTTTCATCGCATCGACGACATGTCGATTGGGATGCTCCTTTTGAAAATGATGGAGGAGGCCGCGCGCAAGCAGGACAAACTTGGCACGCAAAAAACAGATGAATTGTTTCACGCGGCGCGATTCGACTCGGAAGAATTCGAAGAATCCCTGGCCCGCGCGAAGCCCTCGGAGCGCGCCTCCATGAAGGGCGAACGCGACGCCGCGCTCAACCATGGCGTCGCGTTGCGAGCCCAATCTTTGTTGCTGAGCCCCGCGCGGCTCGCCCTCGCCGCCACTTGGCGATTCACAAGGGAGGGGCACTCCTCGGAAACGGAGCTTCTCAAACACCGGCGCGGCATTGGCTCGATTTTTGAGGCCGCCTGCGACGCGCAGCCGGAGCCGTTGTCCGTCGGTGTCGCCACCGCGTGCGCCGCGGCCTTTTCCGAGCATGCGCCCGAAGCCGGATCGGCTTTGTCGTTGTGCCGGCGTTTGGGCGCGAAAATGAGCCTGGATGTCCCCGTCGTCTCCGCGCGCGAACCGCTCGCGCCGGCGCGCTCCTCCGACGGCGCCAACGCGACCGCGCCAGGCACTCGCGCTGACGGGATTCGCAAAAGCGCAGAAAAGAGCGCTCAAAAAACTGCTCAAAAAAGCACGCACTGGGGAGAAATCACGGCTTATGCATTGAGCCGAATGGGCACTGCGCGGGAGGCGTCAAGCGCAAAAGCGCGCCAAGACGCCCTGGACTCCGCGGTGCAAAAGACGCTTAAATGGGCGCAAGAAGATCGCTTGGCGCCCCCGCAAGAGTCCTGGTCGCTCTTTTTGGCGCGCAAATCGCTCGCCGCGTTGAAAAACCAAGAAATCGAGCAACCGAACAATTCCTGGTCTGACGCTGAAAAAGAGCGGGCTTCCGCGGCAGGCTGGATTCACGCTTTGGAGCGCGTTTTGGCCATTCCCGAATTTGACGCGAAATGCGGCTTTTCTCCCGCTGCGGCGTCGATTTCCCTGACGCAAACGCCGACGCCCAAACGCGGCAAATCCCCAAATCGAGCGGAGCGCGGAACGGCCCCCAGCGCCGAAAAATGTTCGCCAGGCAGCGACGCCTCGATGCTGTTGGAAAGCGCAAAAACGCTGGCCGCTGAATTTTTGGCGGCCCAGATGGAGTGGAGCGAAAAAGCCGGGGCTCAAATCGAGCAACTCGACGCCGAAATCGCCTCGCCGAGCCAATCGAGCCGAACTCCGCATTGGCAGCCCTCTTCCGAACAGAAGCGCGAGCGGATTTTGACGCGGCAAACGCAGTGGCGCAGGCTTGGCGCTTGCGTGAACTTGCTGAGCCTTGAGCCGAACGCGCCCAAACCGCAAGCGCGTAAACCTAGAGCGCTTTGAGGATTGTTTTTTCCGCATTGAGCCTTTTGACAGAATGGCATTTTGCGGTTGTGGTCCCCCTCGCCTATCTGCGCGACTATTGGGAGCGCTCTTCATCCGCGTTCTCAGCCTTGACACGCAACTTTTTTTCAACGAGATTAATTCTTTCAGGAGATTGCCATGGCGGAATTCAAGGGGGTTCTCTCTCGCGTGTCAGAAGACGGAATCGCCTATTTGGTCGATCAAGAGTCTGCAAGGACCTTTCCATTCACCTTTGACAAAATATCCGGTTATCGAGGCGAGCCTGCACGAAAGCTTGGCTTTGTTGCCGGAGCCGCTGTCGGGTATGGCTTGGATGCTAACGGGCACGTTGAAGAGGTCGCGCTCATGCCGCAACCCAAGAAAGCGTGGGCTTTCTTTCGCAACAGCGCTCGATGACAACGGAGCGCCCCCGTTTTGCGGGGGATTTATTGCTCCGTTGGCTTTTGAAAAAACTCCGGTCTTTTGCCCAAGACAATACTCTACTCTTTCGAAGTTTGGTTTAGTTTAGTTTAGTTTAGCTTGGTTTGGCTTGGCTTGGCTCAAGCAACCGCAAAAAGTTACATTGTGCGGATGCGCCGCCGGCTTATAATCTGAGACTTTTTTCGTTTGCCGGAGCGATTTCTTGGGCGCCCGTCAACGGCCGGCTTGCTTTGACGGCTTCCAGTGATCGGGTCAAGAGCAATTGCTCCACGAAAGCGACCTGTTCGCCGGGCAAGTTCCCCTCCGTGGCCGCGCGTTGGAGCAAATCCTCGGTGAAAGCGCCTGTTAGGCGGCCTTTCTCCTCAAAATTCGTCAATGCCCGAAAAAGCTCCAAGCTTTTTCTCGTTGGGTGCAATTGAAACAACCGCTCAATATGCAAGCGAGCCCAGGGCTTCAACGCTTCGGGCGCGTTTTTTTCATAAGGAGCCGCGAGCACTTCGCTCGCGAAATCCGCGAACCGCACGAGGGAAGCTGACGCGCTCAGGTCTTCGCGATCGGTTTTCATTCCGTCGAGCGCCCAGGCGATCCACTTCTCCGAGCCAAATGTTTGGGCAAAGCGGCGTTGCGCCTCCTCGCCGTCGGCGCCCGGCAAATTCAAGGCCACGGCGATGAGATTGACTCGCCGGCCCAGCAATTCACGGACGGCCTCCTCTGTCACCGCAGGAGACGGAGGCTCTTGCCGCGCGATTTCTTCCTCCCGCGAAGCGACAGCGTCCAGCAAGCCTTCCCAGCCAGCATTGTCAATGGCTCTGGGATCCAGCGCCGCCAGCAGAATATCCACCAACGCTTGCCCAGGCAGTCCATTGACGATGAACGCCATCGGATTGTTGGCCGGCGCGTCGGGCGCAGTCGTGGTTGTGGCTTGTTGCGATTCGTTTTTCATGGCTGTTCTTGGGTGGAATTGATTTTTGGCCGACGACTAAGTTTCGGGGTGAAAAATTGAGATGAAGCTTCGCTTGCTTTTTTTTCTTCGAGCGGAGAGGTCTTCAACTCTCGGACGCCTTCAAATTCGACGGACTTTCGGGATGAGCGCAGAGGCGCTGGCGTCTGGTTCTGTTTTTCCTTTCAACGCCTCTGAGGGAGTGGCGGCGGAGCTATCCGTGGACAAAGCATTCTCCATTTCCACGGCGATCAGCTCCAAGCGCTCCAGTGTCGCTCGCGCGCGCTCGTTGTCGGAGGGGGCGGTCCAGCGGGCTTGTCCGGAAAAAGCGACCATCGCCTCTTCCGTGGCCAGCACGAGCTTGGTCCACGCTTTGGATTGCGCGGCATTGGGCGCGAAAATCACAGCTCCAAGCAGGGGCTGAATGGTTTTCGGGGCGCCGCCGTTCATTTTTTCGACTCCGAATCCTTGCACAGGCGACTGCAATGCCTGCGCCATTTGCGCCATGAGCGCGCGAGTCGCGCGCCCCATTGTCTTTTCGTGGAACGTGATGCCTGTGGGGTTGTTTTTCTCGCGCTCAATCAGCAGGCTCAGCGCCTTTTTGCGGCCCGCGCCCTCCACGCAGCCCTGGAGCGCGAGCTCCAACGGATCGTTTTCTGGATGCTCCGCCCGCAAGGCGCATCCGGCGTCCAGAAGCGTTTGCATGCATCGGCGGCCCGCCCATTGCTTTTCGCTTTGCGCCGCGTCCGTTTGCGGAATTCTCCCGCCGAAGCTCTTTTGCCGCATCAGGAATGCCAAAGGCCCCGCCCCGTCGACATGCGCGGGCATATTTTTCCAATCGACGCGCGAAGCGACGGCATTCCAAAAGGCATTCATCTTTTCGGTTAAATCGATCCCGCCGCTCGACCCCTCTGACTCTAGCTCCACGAAGTGAGCGATCAGGTCGCGCGAGCAATCCCAGTTGGCCTCGGCCACCAGAGGCCCCCAGCCCGCGGGGTTTCTTAGGTCCGCGAGCGCTTTGTCGAATCCGTTCACCTCGAAAAGCGCTTCTCGGTATTCTTCGCGAGTGTGGGGCGCCCCATCCTCTTTGTTGGGCAATTTCAACGTGTCGAGCGCTTGTCGCTCGCGCCGAGCGAATTCCTTTTCAATTTCTCGAATGGACATGCGGCCGCCCTTTCGGTCGCGCGCCCCGTCTTTGTCAGCCCGATCAAGCCAGCGCTTCGACGCGACGATTGGATCCATCATGAATTCTCGGCGTTCAACCCCCGATCGCCCGGGGTGCGTGATTTTCGCCCCGCGGCTGCCCGTCGGCCAAGCGCGGAAGGGATTGGCGCCCAAATCCAGCAGTTGGGCGAGCACAGGGCCGTCGCGCGCGATTGCCGTGCTTTGAGCGAGCGCCCACAACGCCTCGTCCAGCGAATCTTGATCGCCCCTGTGCGCAGGATCGTCGATCAATCGGCCAAAAGCCCTTGGATCTCTCGCGGCCCACGCCAATCGAGACATCTCTGTCCGCCATTCGCTCAAAAAATGGCTCGGGTCTGGGATTTTTCGGGGGTTTATGGCGCCCAATTCGCGCAACACGCCCAACGCAATGTCGGACTCCGCCCGTAGCGCCTGATCCACCAAAAAACACGGGACTCGGAGCGTTTTTCCTGAATTGAGAGTAACCGGCAGGGGACGGCCGTCGACGCCCAAAGCCTGCGCCTCGGACCAGTCCAGCCCCAACTCGGCCAAAGCGCGCACGGCGTCCGGGCTTTCCGCTCTGATGGCCCAACCGCCCCAACGCTGCAATTCCGTCTCCCGCTTTTGCGGAACCGTCAGGGAGAGCGCTTGTTTGAAAAACTGCGTGGCCAGCTCCTGGTCGCCCGCCGCGATCGCGGCCCATGCCACCATTTGCGCGGCGCTCTCCGGCCCTTTGTGGCTTTTGAAAATTTTTTCGCCCGTGTCTTGCATCACGCGGTCTGCGAATTCGGAGGGCGTTTCGTCAGGATAGGGCAT